>OHST01000125.1_pt1 | contig 59092 bp, 49 predicted proteins | sample 1578841 | NCBI WGS metagenome assembly OHST01 (sample SAMEA3879593, study PRJEB24766) | human gut metagenome | biome: human-associated habitat; feature: feces | place: USA | collected 1985/1987 | reverse complement strand
TCGCCGCTCCCGTTTTCCGCGTTCAGGTATTTCAGATTGCCCGCCGCCAGCTTGTAGATGGCGTCGGCCGCGGTGCAGACTGGGGTCTCACGCATTGCAGCAGCCTCCTTGGGAAAAAAGTGGTAAAAAGTATCCTGCAAAAATGCCCGGCCGTCCAACGAAGGGCAGCCGGGCGGGAGCTCAGTTTATCAGAAGTGGATGACGCCGAGGATCAGACCAGCGACGAGGCAGACGATGGAAACGCCCCACTGCCAGCCGAAGCAGTACTTGATGTGGTCCTTGATCTCGACACCGGCCAGACCGATGCCCAGATAGGTAGCGGGAGCCACCGGGCTGATGAAGGTAGCGCAGTTGCGGCAGACGACCATTGCGATGGCGATGTGAGCCGGGTTGACGCCGAACTGGTTGCCAACACTGATCAGGACGGGCAGCAGGCCGTAGAAGTAGGAGTCGGTATCGAACAGCAGAGCCAGAGGCACGCTCAGGACGCCGATGATGACGGGCAGGAAACGGCCCAGAGAGGCGGGGATGACGCTGGCCATCATGATGGCCATCTTCTCCATGATGCCGCTCTTGCTCAGGACACCGAGGAAGACACCGGCACACAGGATGGTGGATGCCATGCTCAGGCCAGCGGAAGCGTGGCTCTTGATGATGGAGTTCTGCAGCTTCTTGCCGCGGTAGTTGACCAGAATGCCCAGAGCGCAGCCGACCATGAAGACGTAGTAAGAGGGGAAGATGTCCAGGACCAGCACGATGATGACGGCCAGAGTCAGGATAACATTGAAGATGAAGTTCTTCGGGCGAGCCAGCTCATTGTTCTTCTCTTCGCTATCCGAATCATCGTACTTGCCGACATCCTCTACGGCAGCATCGCCCAGCTTGGCAATGCGCTTCTTCTCCTGCAGGCCCCAGAAGATGGCAGTGCCGACAGCCAGAACCAGGCCGACGATCTGCATCGGAAGGATCTGACTCCACAGGTCATTGGACTCAACGCCCAGAACGCTGGCGGCACGCATGGTGGGGCCGCCCCAGGGCAGCAGGTTCATGACACCCATCGACGTAACGCAGATGAGCAGCAGGGTCTCACGGCGCATGTGCAGGCGCTTGTAGACGGGCAGCATGGCAGGGATGGTGATGAGGAAGGTGGAAGCGCCGCCGCCGTCCAGATGGCCGATGATGGCGATGAGACAGGTCATCAGGGCAACGCCGACGACGTTGTTGCCGACCTTCTTCATCAGCGCGCCGATGATCTTGTCGAACATGCCCGCGTCGGTCATGACGCCGAAGAACAGGACGGAGAAGATGAACAGGATTGCCGTACCGTGGACGCCCTTGACGCCCTCCTTGATAAAGCCGGCCATTTCATCCAGGGTGAAAGCACCGGTAGCCACCAGAATGGCTGCGGTGATGGTCGAGACGCTGACGAATGCCAGTGCAGGGACCGTGACATTGCGCAGCAGCAGGACGATGACCGTGATCACCGTTGCAAAGCCGAGCAGAGCGAGGATCGTATCACTCATGGGTTTGTACTTCCTTTCCTTTTTCGTATACTGGGGATGCATTCCGTTTTATCCTCCGGAATCATTCCCGTTCGTTATGGTTCCAGTATACAGACTCAAACTTACAGCCCAAAGCCCTTCTCGTTACGGTTTGTTAAGAAATCCCTTAATATCCTGTAAGATTCCGTATGGAAGGTTGGATACAATAAAGCCGGAGCTGCGCAAAAAAGAAACAACAAACAACAGGCCCCGGGGTGTTTCCACTCCGGGGCCTGTTGTCATCTTTATTTATGGGGAATTATCGCCTTGCGGCGGTCCTCACATGGGGAAAGCGGGAATTAGGCGTTCTTTGCGACCACATCGTTGACGATGACGACCAGAATGTACTTGCCGTCCTTCGTCGTGGCAGTGCCCAGCTTGCCGGGCTCAACAACAGTCTTGTTGTTGGTCACGTCAGCAGCATTAGCAGTGACCAGACGGTCCTTCACAAGGGCAGCCTGCAGGCTTGCGTCCTTCTTGGCATTCTTGATCTCGACCAGAGCAACACGGACCTGCTTGCCAGCGTTTGCCTTCTCGGCATCATTGCCGTTGGCGAACATACCCAGAGCCTTCTTGACCTTGTTGTCGGTGTCAGTATTCTCAAAGCCGTTAGTCTTAACGACCTTGCCATCAGCCTTAACAGCATTGTCCAGAGTGATCTTGTTCTCGGCGGTAACACTAGAATCCTTTGCAGATGCGTCGACAATAGCCTCGATAGCAGTCAGGGTGCTCTTAGCAGTCTTATCCAGGTCCTTGCTCTGCTCGACCTTGATGCCCATCTTGGTCAGAGAGTCAGCGACGTCCTTGCTCTTGACGCCGTTGGCGCAGCCGGTCAGAACGGACAGTGCCAGAACGCCGGCGAGGGCGACGGCCAGAAACTTCTTTGCCATTTTCATGATTTTTGCCTCCATAATTATGAATGATCTTACAGGCAGGCTGTCCAGTTCCGGTCGTCGGCCTGTTGGCCTTATTATACCCCCCCCCCCCCCAGAATTGTCAATATATTCCTTGCATTTTTATCATATCATCGAATTATGAAGGACACCTCTGTGCATATTCCACAAATTCACGAAAAACAGCTGCTCTTTACTCCTTCCGGCTGCTCCGTATCTGGGCCAGCAGCGTGGACGCCGACACCGGTTTTACCACATAGCCGTCGATGACGCCGTGGCTGCGGGCGTCCACGATCTCCCTTGTGGGGGCATTGGTCATCACGATGCGGGTCATGCCCGGGTAGCGGCCCCGGATGGCCATGCAGAAGTCCACGCCGCTGCTGCCCGTCAGGCTCTCGTCGATGGCGAGGACGTCGAAGGGCTGCTGCTCCAGCAGCTGGCGCAGCTCGCCCCGGCGGGAGCAGGTGGACACGCTCAGGCCCAGCGCGCTGAGGTCTTTGTCCAGCAGGTCGAGGACCTTGTTGTTGTCGTCCGCCGCCAGGATGCGCAGCTTGCTGTCCACGCCCCACTGCAGCTGTTCCCGCTCCTGCTGCTGCTCCAGCACCGGCAGATAGACATAGAAGGTCGTGCCTCTGCCGATGGTGCTCTCCGCCCGGATGCGGCCCCGGTGGGTGCGGATGATCTGGTCCGCCAGAGCAAGGCCGAGGCCGGTGCCTTCGCCGGTCTTTTTTGTGGTGAAGAAGGGCTCGAAGATGTGCTGCAGCGTCTCCTTGTCCATGCCGCAGCCGGTGTCGGTGACGCTCAGGCAGACGTAGCTCGACCATTCTTCGGAAATTTTCTCTTCCGGGAAGAGCGCCGCCAGCTCACTGCGCGGCACGACACTGCCCCGGATGGTCAGCTTTCCGCCCTCGGCGCCGATGGCGTGGATGGCGTTGATGCTGATGTTCAGCATCACCTGCTGCAGCTGGGTCGCATTGCCCAGAACGCATTCGCCGCTCAGCTCATTTTCCTCCTTCAGCTCCACGTTCTTCGGGCAGTTCGTCTCCACCAGCTTCCGGGTCCGATGGAGCAGTCCCTCCACCGACACGGCGTCGTAGACCGTCTCCACGTTTTTCCGGCTCATGGAGGAGATCTGTTTCACGACCTCCTGCGCCTTCTGCGCCGCCTCGCTGATCTCCATCGCGTTGTCATAAATTTCGCTGCCCGGGTCGGCGTCGGCCATGATGAGGTCGGCATAGCCGGTGATGGGGGTCAGGAAGTTATTGAACTCATGGGCGATGCCGCCGGTGAGGGTCCCCATCATCTGCAGCCGCTGGCCGTGGGCCAGCGACTCTTCGCTGCGGTGGAGCTCTTCGAGGGTCTGGTTCAGGGTCTTCAGATCGCTGATCTCGGTCGCGCTGCGGCGGTCGCGCTCCTGCAGCCGGAACATCTGGAACATGAAGAGCACCAGCACCAGCGCCACGCCGCCGAAGATGAGGACCACCTTCACGAAGCTCTGCTGTACCGGCTCGTAGAAATCGTCGTAGTCCACCACGGCGCTGACGATCCAGAAGCTGCTCCCCACGTCCAGATGGCGGAAGGCGCTTATCTTATGCACCCGGGGCAGCTCCGGGTCGCTCCACCAGTAGGAGTAGTAGTCCAGCGTGCCGGATTCCTCTTCCCTCTGAGCGCGCAGCAGCTCACTCAGACTGCTCATGTCCAGCTCCTTCCCCTGATAGATGCGCTGGCGGCCCTCCACGACCTTGATGCCCCACTGAACGGCTTCGGGGTGCATGACCACAAGGTTATCGTCATTCTTTATCATGATGTAGCCGTTCCTGCCGACATGGATCTCCGAGATGAGCTGCTGATACATGACCGTGGAGTCTACCACGAGGCAGACTGTCTCATCCCCGGCCTTCCTCTTCATCACAAGATAGTGCTCGCCGCCGCTGTGGTACTGCCAGTAGGAGATGTCCTCCGTCCGGGTGATGGGGACATCGCAGACGGCGCTGAGGCCGTAGCAGCTGTAGATGACCTCGCCGTTGCTGTTTTCCAGCCAGACGTCCCGGATGGTATCGCTCCGGGCCACCGTGGGGCGGAACACTTTGCCGGCCTCCGCTTTTTCGGCGATGGAGTCCAGCCGGTCGGCGTATTCTTCCAGCAGGACGCGGATGCTGTCGGCGGTGCTCTGCACCACCAGCTCCATCTGCCTCGTCTGGCTGTCCATCATGGCGGTGCGGTAGTCCTTCCACACCATACCCACCACGGCAGCCAGCGCGGCTACCGTGACGACGCCGATGGCCAGCGGCACCCACAGGGTGCGCAGCGTCTGGAGCCATGTCTTTTTCGGGGCGTTCTCCTTCATACCGAGTCCTCCTTTGGGGCGGTCTTGCTCTTCCTGTCTAAAAATGTTATAATTTTATTTATCACAATTGAAACAAATTTTCCGGTCAGAAAAATGCAGGGAGTTATCATGTCGTATCATGTTCTTATTGTAGACGATGATCCAGCGATTTGCAAACTTTTATCGAAAGTTATGATTAGCAATGAGATGGACCCTCTCGTCGTCAACAGCGGCGCGGCGGCGCTGGACCTCATCGCGCGGCAGAGCAGCACGCTGGATATGATTTTGATGGACATCACCCTGGGCGACATGGAGGGCTTCGATGTCATCCAGACCATCCGGCGCAACGGCGTCACCACGCCGGTCATCATCATCAGCGGCCGCAACGAGGACTACGATTTCATGTACGGTCTCTCGCTGGGCGCTGACGACTATGTCACCAAGCCCTTCCGCCCCCAGATTTTGGGCGCAAAGGTCAAGGCCCTCATCCGCCGCAGCAAGAGCTTCTCGCAGGAGAACAACCAGCAGATCAGCTGCGGCCCCTTCCTCTGCGACACCACCACCATGCGTTTTTATAAAAGCAATGTGGAGCTGAACCTCTCCGAGAAAGAGCGCAGCCTGCTGCTGCTCTTCGTCCGCCACCCGCAGCAGGTGTTCACCAAGGACATGATATACGAGCAGATATGGGGCAACCTCATCGCTGTGGACGACAACGCCATCATGGTCTACATCAACCGCCTGCGCAGCAAGATCGAGGACAACGCCCGCACGCCCCAGCACATCATCACCATCCGCGGCGTCGGCTATCGTTTCGTGCCGTAAAGACGCGTTTTTCTTGCGTCTCTCCTGAAAATATGGTATTCTTGAATAGTTTTCCGTCAGGAGGTGCATTCTATGGGACTTTTAGAAGTCAACGGACTTTCTCTGCCACTCCTTGCAGAGCTTTCGTATCCATCCCAACTGGGGCGTTCGCTCAAAAACAACCTCGGCTCTTTTGACAAAGAGTCTCTCCTTCTGGATGCGCTGTCTGCCGCTGAATGGCTGGACATGAATCCGCTCTTGGGTGAAGTCGCCATCGACTATCGCATCAAGTCAGAGGAATCCATCCGCACCAAGTATGAGCGCTACTATCCTGACCGTCCTGTTCTGAAAGTTTTCAACGACATTCTGGGCTTCCGCTCCTGCTGTGACGATTACACGGAAGTCCTTTCTCTCGTTTCCCCGCGGCTCAAGGTTGTGGATATGTCTCGCGGAAAAGCCCGTGATGACGGCTACCGAGGTGTTCATCTCTATTACCATGCCGACAACTTCCACTATCCGATTGAGCTGCAGTTTAACACGCTCTATGACCGCCAGCTCAACAACTGGCTGCACGATTACCTTTATAAGAAAGATTATCCAAACTCCATCGGTTGTATCCTGAGAGAACGGTACGAGCATGGAGAATTTTTCAATCTTGAAACCTTTGAGGAGGTGCTGCACGATGTGCTATCTGGTTGCCAAAAATAAAAATGCCCACGGCTGCTACGCGCTCAAGACTGTTCATGGTGTCCACCTTGTGGATTTGAAGCGGCAGCTGAACCAGTTTGCAGTACCACATGGCATTCAGCTTGTGACCATCAGCCGTCCCAACGCTTACGGAGAGTATGCACCTTATCACATTCTGGACAGCGAAGAGGATTTTGTCCAGACTGTCCGAAAACTCTGCTCCATGTAAATCCGCATTTTTATTTTTGCCAAATCAATCCGATAAACAAAGAAGAGCAGCCAACTGCGCGCGGTGCAGTTGGCTGCTCTCTGGTTTTATGCCGGTATAAAACACAAAACCTTGAAAAAGGAGAATCGCATGAAGCTTGTGTGCATATTTAGCCGCAAAAGCGGGGGTGAGAAGAGCGAAGGAATCTCCGTGAATCCATTCCGAAGCGTGGTTGGCAAGCCACATTCCCGCTTTTACGCTATATCACTCAATCTTCGCGGAAAGAGAAAGGCTTGACTTCGCGGACGACGTCCATAACGGTGCCGTCGCGGGCCTCGATGATGCCCACGATGCGGTCGCCGAACTGGACCTTCTCCGGCTCGCCGACGATGGAGTAGGCGATGTCGCGCAGCTCCTCGATGGTCTTCAGAGGCACGCAGTCAGCGGCCTTCAGAGCCTCCAGCAGATCGGGACGGCGGGGGTTGACGGCCACGCCGTAGTCGGTGACGACGATGTCCACGCTCTCGCCCGGGGTGGTGACGGTGGTCACGTCGGTGCAGATGGCCGGGATGCGGCCCTGCAGCAGAGGAGCGATGACGATGGTGCATTTTGCACCCTGTGCGGTATCGGGATGGCCGCCCTGTGCGCCGGTGATGATGCCATCGGAGCCGACGACGACGTTGCAGTTGAAATGGGTATCAACCTCCAGAGAGGCCAGGATGACGTAATCCAGCTTGTTGACGAAAGCGCCCTTGTTCATCGGGCTTGCGTACTCGCCGGCAGAGATGGGGAAGTGGTTGGGGTTGGAAGCGACGTTGTTGACAGCGTCGAGGTCGAAGTCCTGGGTATCGACCAGCTTTCGGGCCAGACCGCGGTCCAGCAGCTCGCACATGGGCTTGGTCAGACCGCCGACGCCCAGACCCATATGGATGTTCTTCTCTTCCATGATCTTGGACAGAGAGATGGTGGAGGCGATGGATGCGCCGCCGACACCGGTCTGATAAGAGAAGCCGTCCTTGAAGTAGGGGGTGTTGGCCACGACCTGAGTGCAGTACTCTGCCATCAGGATCTTGCGCTGGTCGGTGGTGGGCTTGGCTGCTCCGGTAGCGATCTTCTCGGGGATGCCGATCTGATCCACGACGCAGACGTAATCCACCTTGGTCTGGTTGATCTCTGCGGGGTAGTTGGGGTAGTCCACGAGGCAATCGGTGACGGCGACGACATAGTCAGCCATCTCAGCGTCCACGTAAGCATAGCTCAGGACGCCGCAGTTGGTCTTGCCGCCCATGCCGGAGCAGTTGCCGTACTCGTCACAGGAGGGTGCGCCGATGAAGGCGATGTCCACGTGAGTCTCGCCGGTCTCGATGGCGCGGACGCGGCCGCCGTGGCTGCGCATGGTGGCCAGACCCTTCAGCTTGCCGTGGGAGATGGCATCGCCGATCTTGCCGCGGACGCCGGAGGACTCGATGTTGACGATGGTGCCGTCCTCGATCATGGGGACGAGGGCGTCATGAGCCTTGCCCAGAGAGCTTGCGCTCAGTGTGATGTTCTTGATGCCCATCTTGTGGATCTCTTCCATGACCATGCAGACCACGAGGTCGCCCTCGCGGAAGTGGTGGTGGAAGGAGACGGTCATGCCGTCGTGGGCATTGCACTTGACCAGAGCCTCGTGGATGTCCTTGACCATCTTGTCGTGGTCATTGCGCATCACGGGGGTGACCTTCGGGCTGGCCTTCTGGAAAGCCTTGCCGTCTTTATAATTGTTGCCCTGGAAGACCTCTTTGCCGGTGCGCTCGAGGATCTCTTCGGGAATTTCTCTGCCGACTGCGTTCAACATAATTACAAATCCCCCTTATACACGCCGGATGCCTTTGCCAGATCGATGGTGCGCCTTGCACCGTCGTAGAAGGCGATGTCGATCATCTTGCCGTCAACGGTGAAGACGCCGATGCCCAGAGCCTTCTTGGAGTCGATCTCCTTGACGACCTTCTCGGCGAAGATGATGTCCTTCTGGGTGGGAGTAAAGATCTCATGCACGATGGGGATCTGACGGGGGTTGATGATGGACTTGCCATCGAAGCCCATCAGGTGGATGTTCTCCACGTCCTTGCGGAAGCCATCCATATCCTTCAGGTCGGTGTAGACGGTGTCGAAGCACTGCACGCCTGCGGCGCGGGCGGCAATGATCATCTGCTGGCGGGCACCCATCAGCTCGATGCCGGTGCCGGTGATGTGGGTCTGCAGGTCCTTGGTGTAGTCGCCGCCGGACAGTGCGATGCCGAACAGGCGCTCATCGCTCTCGCAGATCTCCAGAGCGTTCATGACGCCGCGGGCAGACTCCAGAGCGGCGATGATGAGGACCTCGCCCTCGGGACGGCCATAGGTCTTCTCGTCCTCGGCGATGGCAGCAGCCACGCGGCGGACATCCTCGGCGTGCTCGGTCTTGGGGATGCGGATGGAATCGCAGCCGCCGGCCACGCAGGCGCGGATGTCTTCACGCCAGTAGGGGGTGTCCAGACCGTTGATGCGGACGACCCGCTCGGCACCGCGGTAATCCACGGTCTTCAGGGCGTGATACAGGCTGAAGCGGGCGACGTCCTTCTGGTTCTCGGCCACAGCGTCCTCGAGGTCCAGCATCAGGGAGTCGGCCTTATAGATGTAGGGGTCCTTGATGAGGCCGGGCTTCTGCGCATTCAGGAACATCATCGTGCGGCGCAGGCGCTTCTTGTTCGGATTATTCATCGAATGGCACCTCCCCAGGGCAGATTCTCATACTGGTCAACAGAGCGGAACACCGCGCCCTCGATGCGGGCCTTCAGGGTGCAGTCCAGTGCGCCCTTGTCCACGATGGTGATGCGGACATTGTCGATGTCCAGATCCTTCAGGGTCTCCAGCGCGACCTTGCGCAGCTGGTTGCCGTACTGGTGGATGACGGAGCTTTCGAGGGAGAAATCGATCTTGCCCTCGCCCGGCTCGACGGTCACCATGCAGTCGCTGGATTCCAGAGTGCCAGCCGTGGCTGCTTTCTTGATCTCCATGCTTTTTTCCTCCTTGGCAGGTGGTTTCTTCAATCGTTATACCGTACTTGCGGGGCAGCGCCTCACTGCGCCGCTCCTGATGGTTCTATCATAATCGGACAATCTTACAAAAGGCATAGCGCCAGTCTTAATATTCGTTAAGAATCGCCAAAAATTTCTCTTGTACACAAGATTTATTCCATTTTGGCATAGTTTCCGAGCCACCACAATGCCGATCCACCGTTCCCCGGTTTCGGAGAGCAGCAGACCGACTCTGAAACTATGATACCTTAAGACCGGACGTTTGTAAAATCGTCAGATCCAATCTTGAACCATTCTCTGGGAGAATGGTTGCTTACTGGTTGTTCCGATAGTAGTTGATGAGGCAGCCGTCGGCGATGATCTGACGCTCCGGCTCGGTGAGGGCACCGGTGGAGACCGGGAAGGCGGTCACGGTGCCGTCCGGTTTGACGGCGTAAGCAGTAAAACTGGCCTTGTTCTCGAGAACGGCCTCGCGGATGCCGGGCACAAAGATGTAATCGCCCAGTTCAAACACCTCGGGGTTCTCTACGAGGAGGGGCGTCATGCCCCAGTTGATGCAGTTGGAGCGGTAACGCTTGGTGGCGTACTGCTTGGCAAAGTTAGCGGATGCACCCATGACACGCTGGCAGGAAGCAGCCTGCTCACGAGCGGAGCCGTCGCCGGGCATGTTGGCGAAGATGGTGGAGCCGATGTCGGTATTGGCGGGATCGTTCTTCACACCAGCCTTAGTCAGGGCAGCATAGACGTTCAGGACTTCCTCGGGCAGAGCCTTGCCAGCCTCGCGATCGCGCTCGATCTGGCGCATGACCTTGCTGCGGGAGACGTACTGGGGATCGCGGCGGCTCAGAGCGAACTCCGACAGACGTTCGGGGTTGGAGCGATAGGAAGAAGTCTCACCAGAGGGGATCAGTTCGTCGGTGGTGGTGACGGGGTCGGTGATGTAGGAGCAGACCTTGACCAGCAGATCGTCGGTCAGGGCAGGCATCTCGGGCCAGTCCTTGATGTTCGGGCCGAAGCGCAGCTCGGCATCCGGTTCGGCATGGCCCCAGCCGTTGTAAACGCGCTTCTCGTACAGGGAGGCGTTGTAGTGGTACTCAGGGTTCGTATACTCCACGTCCAGATCGGTGGCAGCGGTCAGCTTACCGCCGTTGGCTGCGGTGGCCGCGATGGACCGGGCGTCCATCAGGGCAACGGCAGCCATCTGGCTCTCGCCCGGCTTGGAACCCTCGCGGTTCGGGAAGTTGCGGGTGGTGTGGCGGATGGAGAACTCGCCGTTGGCCGGGCAGTCGCCTGCACCGAAGCAGGGGCCGCAGAAGCACTCGCGCATGATGGCACCGGCGTTGACCAGATCGTTGGCACGGCCATTCTTGAGCAGTTCGCTCAGGGCGGGCATAGAACCCGGATAGATGCTCAGGGTGAAAGCACCGTTGCCGCAGCTCTGACCCCGCAGGATGTCGGCAGCGGCGCAGATGTTGTCGAAGGTGCCGCCGGCGCAGCCTGCGATCTCGCCCTGATCGACCCAGATGGCACCATCGTGGAACTTGCTGTCCAGATTCATCTTGGCACCCTTGATCTGCTTGTTGGCCTCTTCCTGTACAGCGTGCAGGATATCGGCAGCGTTGGCCTGCAGCTCGTGGATGGTGTAGGTGTTGGAGGGGTGCATCGGCATAGCGATGGTGGACTCAATGGTGCTCAGGTCGATGTAAACGCAGCCATCGTAGTAGGCCACCTCCGCAGGCTGCAGCTTCTTGAAGTCCTGCGGACGGCCGTGGATGGTGTAGTAACGCTGGGTCTCCTCATCGGTGACCCAGATGGAGGACCAGCAGGTGGTCTCGGTGGTCATGACGTCGATGGCATTGCGATACTCGATGGGCAGGCCGGCAATGCCGGGGCCGACGAACTCCATGACCTTGTTCTTGACATAGCCCTTCTTATAGACGGCACCGCAGATGCTCAGAGCCACGTCGTGGGGACCGATGCCCGGGCGGGGCGTGCCGGTCAGGTAGATGGCAATGACCTGCGGACGAGCGAAGTCATAGGTGCGGCCCAGCAGCTGCTTGGCCAGCTCGCCGCCGCCCTCGCCGACCGCCATGGTACCCAGAGCGCCGTAACGAGTGTGGGAGTCGGAGCCGAGGATCATGCGGCCGCCGCCTGCCATGGTCTCACGGTTGTAGCTGTGGATGTTGGCCATGTTGGTAGGGACGTAGATGCCGCCGTACTTGTGGGCAGCGGAGAGGGCGAACTTGTGGTCGTCCTCATTGATGGTGCCGCCGACAGCGCAGAGGCTGTTGTGGCAGTTGGTCAGGACGTAGGGCAGCGGGAACTGCTTCATGCCGGAAGCGCGGGCCGTCTGGATGATGCCAACATAGGTGATGTCGTGGCTGGTCATCGAGTCGAACTTCAGTTGCAGCTGGTCAGGATCACCGCTCTTGTTGTGGGCCTGCAGGATACCGTAGGCCATCGTGCCTTTCTCAGCTTCCTTTGCGTCCACGATGCGGCCGGTCTTCTGGGCCACTTCCTCAGGGCAGGAGCAGATGGTCTCGCCGTTTACGAGGTAGATCCCGTTATCGTATAATTTCAGCATGGTACTCTCCTTTTTTCACACATTTGCGTTCTTATACTCTCTCAAAAAGGCACTCCGGAAAAGGGGAGCCTCCCCTCCCCCGGAGTAAATCAGACTTTTACAGAACCATAGAAACGATGAGGTTGAATATAGCTGCAACACCGATGCTGATAGGCGTTGCGACGAACAGCAGACGGTTGAACAGGCTGCTGCGCTCTTCCTCATTGCCACAGGAACCCAGAATCAGGGAGCCGCCGGAAGAGAAGGGGCTGATTGCACTGCTCTGCGCGCCGAGAACCGTGCAGGTGAACAGATTGACCGCGCCCAGACCCGTCGTTGCGGACAGACCGGGGATCAGCGGGAACAGAGCCGGGCAGACAACACCGGTGGTAGAGCTGAAGAAGCTCATGACTGCGCCGACCAGACTGAATGCGATCGGAACCAGGAAGGTCGGAACGTTGCTGCCGATCCAGTTGGACAGCAGATCAATGGTTCCAGCCTCAACTGCAACGGCGATCAGCATACCAGCTCCGGCGATCATCAGGATAGTATTCCAAGGAACACGAGCGATGATCTCCTTCTGCGGAGCAAGCTTCATCAGCAGCGCAATGACAGCGAAGACGAATGCGACCAAGCCGACGTCGATCTTTCCTGCAACCAGCTTGATGACCGCATTGCCGGGGATCAGCAGCTTGAGCAGCGGGAAAACCAGAACGACTGCCATCATCGCGACCATGAGATAGAGCGTCTGCTTCTGTGCGGTGGTGTATGCTTCCGGTTTTTCAAACTTGACATCTTTGCCGATGTTGCGGTTTGCAGGCAGTGCAAAACGGAAAATCGTAATGAGGATCAGAGAGAACAGGACTGCCAGACCGAACATTTTCAGGCAGGTCACGAAAGAATCAATGGCTTCCAGTTCGGGAACTGCCTCATAGGAGCTGTCCATCAGACCACGGAAGATAACGCCAAGCGCAGCCGTCGGGAAATCACCGCCCGCCAATGCGCCGCAGTTGATGGCGACTGCACCGGTCAGCTTGTCCATCTTGGACTCTTCGCAGATGAGCAGCGTGATGGGAGCGAGGAATGCCAGAACCGTGAAGTATGCTGCACCCATGACCGACAGGATGACCGCCACCGCAAACAGCGCATAGGGCAGCAGACCCGGAAACTTCCGGCAGGCATACAGCAGCGAGCGGGAGATCTTTTCCAGCGTTCCATTTGCTGCAGCGACATTGTAAAAGAGCGAAACGGAGATGATGACGAACATCGTGTTCGTCGGCCAGAATGCAATCAGAGCTTTCGGCTTGAGATCCAGCCAGAAACAGCCGATAAAATATGCAAATACAATGCAGAAGAAACCCGTATTGATCTTGGTTTTATAGCCAAGAAAGACTGCCAGTGCGATGGCAGCGATAATAACAGCACTTTGCATGGAACATCCTCCTTATTCCACTTCTTCGGCGTTACTCGATGCCGAGCAAGCCTGCCGCAATGGTATGCGACATATAGTAAATCTGGTCGTCCGGCACACCATGATCCGACAGATATTGGAGATACTGCTGCATCGCGATCTCCCAGTGAGGATTCTCGGTCTGACCGCCGTCTGTGCTGATGAGCACGTTCTTATAGCCGACCTCACGGATGACTTCGAGGTTTTCGGGCAGATTGCTCTTGTACTTGCCGCCGCCCATGTTCTGTGCATAGCAGCGTTCCAGCAGAACATCGTAATCCTTGACGATCCGTTTCTGGTCTTCGATGCTCATGTCGACGACCCACCATTCCGGATGGGTGACGACCAGCTTCTTGACGCCGGCAGCGCGGGCTGCATCGCAGACGATGAAGCTCTCTTCGGGGGAAATATGCGCCGTGCCGAGTACTGCGTCATAATCCTTGACCAGCTGGAAGATGTCCTTCATCTCGGGAACAATTTTTCCATTCTCGGTCACCTTCACGCCATCGTCCGGGTTCTTGCCGAACTTTGCCAGATGGTTCTGGGCGTGCTGTGTCGGCAGCCAGACCACTTTGGCTCCCAGCTTCAGCGCGACCTCGACCGCCGCCGGATTCAGGCCGCCGACCGGATGGTTCAGGGCGATGCTGCCGAACATGGTAAAGTCCTTGTCGCCATGGACGATCTTGTTATAACGGTTGCACAGATAAGCCCGATCCATCGTCGTACCCTGATGGGTCTTGATGACAATGGCTCTTGCGCCCACCTTGACCGCGGCATCCGTCAGCTCCAGATCGTCATACGCTCTCAGTCGAAGATCCGGATTGGTGTGGACGTGCATATCAATAACGCCCTTCATCGGATATACGCTCATGTTTTACCCTCTTTTCCATAATAATCCTGTACAAAAGAATCCTCATCTGCAGTTGAAGTTCTGGTGATTTTAGTATATAATCATTTCTGTAATTGGAAAAGTCCTGTTTTTATAATAGCCCCTATAGGTAAAACCGATAGCAAAAAAGAAATTTCTGTCGTTTTGGGAGGAATTGTCATGGATCTCCGCGAACTATACTATCTGAACGCCCTTGCCGAAGAGCAAAGCATCTCGAAAGCCGCCGAGCGGCTGTACATCGCGCAGGCCAGCCTGAGCCAATTCCTGCGCCAGTTCGAGGCGCAGCTTGGCTCCCCCATCTTCGTGCGCACCAACAAGGGGATCCGCCCCACCCCTTCCGGCAAGGTTTTTCTGAGTCACGCCAAGCACATCTTAAAAGAGTACCAGCAGGCCCAGCAGGAGTTCTGGGACAACGAGAACACCGTCGGCGGCACCGTGTTCTTCGGGGTCAGCTCCTTCCGCGGCAGCTATGTCATCCCGCCCATCCTGAAAAAATTCTACGACCAGAACCCTCGGGCCACCATCAACATCTACGAGGGCAACAGCATGAATCTGGTAGAGAAGATCCGGGAGGGCGAGTTGGATCTTGCGCTCTCCGCCTACCCCATCGTCAGCACCGAGGGCATCCAGATGGAATACCTCTACCAGGACGAGGTGCTGCTGGTCGCCACCAAAGACCACCCGATCTTACAGCAGGCCCGCATGGACGAGACCGGGCGGCTCCGTGTCTCGATGGAGGAAGTCACCCGCCATGAGTGCACCCTCAGCGGCAAGGATACCATGCTGGGTCACCTGATCCGAAGTGCGTTCGGAGCCTACGGCCTGCGGCTGAAATCGAAGCACGGCAACATCACCGCCGCATTTGCCGCATCCATGGCACGGGTTGGCCTTGCTCTGGCTTTCACCTACCGCTCCTGCATCGTCGAAGAGCCGGATGTCGTCTACCTCTCGCTGGGGTCGCAGGGGCTTTACCTCCGGCTGGCCCTGCTCTCCCCCACCACCGACTACCGCTCCAAGGCGACGCTGGCCCTGACCAAGCTGCTCCGCGAAGAGCTGAGCGGCAAAAACGCAGATAAAAAGACACCCTCGCCGTCCAGTCAGATCAACGAAGGTGCCCTGTAAGGTTCGATTCTGTTTATGCGTGGTTGAAGCCCTTGCCGAACACCTCGGTGGTGCTGAGCATCGAGATAAAGGCGTTGAGGTTTTCCTTATGGATAAATGCCTGCAGCTGCAATGCCTCGCGGTGGGTGAGGGTCGTATAGATCATGTAGTGGAGCCGGTCGGTATAGGCACCGTAGCAGGGCGTATAGGTCGCGCCGCGCACCAGCTTGCGCATGACGAAGTCACAGATGGGGTCTTTGTCGTCGCAGATGATGAGGATGGCCTTGCACATCTTCATCTGCTCGAGGACGGCATCGACGACGAGGCTCTTGACCGTCAGACCCACGAAAGAGTAGAGAGCGGTGTAGAGGTCGAAGACGAAGCAGGCTGCCAGCACCATGGCGAGGTCGGTGATAAAAAGCGCCTCGCCGGTGTTCTTCATATGGGTGTATTTTTTCAGGATGAGGGCGACGACATCGGTGCCGCCGGAAGACGCGCCCACGTTGAAGAGCAGAGCCGACGCAATGGCAGGCAGGGCGATGGCGAAGACCAGGTCCAGCATGGGCTGATTGGACAGGGGGCCGCTGAGGGGGACATATTTTTCAAAAAGAGCCAGCTCTGCCGTCATGACGACAGTGGCCCAGCCGGTGCTGATGGCAAAGTCCCTGCCGAGGAATATCCAGCCCAGAATGAGCAGGAGGATATTGGCACAGGACGAAAAAGCTGAGGCCGACAGGGGCGTGAGCTTTGCCACAAGGGCCGCGCCGCCGGTCACGCCGCCGAAGACAAAGTTGTTGGGGAATTTGAAGAAGTATACGCCGATGGTCATGATGCTGATACTCAGGGTGATGATAACGTATCGGCTGACGATCTGCAAGGTCTTTTCCCGCGTGCTGATCTCCATTTGACTGTTTCCTTTCGCCGTCGCGCGGCACTCTCTTCTCACACGAAGGGCCGTTTCTCTGCCCATTCCCGGTGTTATTGTAACACTGCCCACCGCGCCGTTCAAGAGGAAAAAAACTTTCCGCACAAAAACCGCCCGCTTCGTTTTCCACAAAGCGGGCGGCAGATGTTGAATTTATGGAGGTGTTTACAGCTTCTTGCCGGTCAGCATCTCGTAGGCTTCCTCGTACTTGGCGATGGTCTTGTCGATGACGTCCTGCGGCAGGTCGTAATCACTGTCGGGGTTGGCCAGCAGCCAGTTGCGGACGAACTGCTTATCAAAGGAGGGCTGACCGTGGCCGGCCTCGTAGCCCTCCAGCGGCCAGAAGCGGGAGGAATCGGGGGTCAGCATCTCGTCGCCGAGGATGACGTTGCCCTCCTCATCCAGACCGAACTCAAACTTGGTGTCGGCGATGATGATGCCGCGGGAGAGGGCATACTCAGCGCACTTCTTATACAGAGCGATGGTGTAGTCGCGCAGCTTGGTGGCGTACTCCTCGCCCTTGCCGGGGAACAGCTTTTCCAGCACGTCGATGCTCTGCTCGTAGGAGATGTTCTCGTCGTGGTCGCCGATCTCAGCCTTGGTGGAGGGGGTGTAGATGGGCTCGGGCAGCTTCTCGGACTCCTTCAGGCCCTCGGGCAGCTGGATGCCGCAGACCTTGCCGGTCTTCTGGTAGCTGGCCCAGCCGCTGCCGGTGATATAGCCGCGGACGATGCACTCGACGGGCAGCATGGTCAGCTTGCGGCACATCATGCTGCGGCCCTCGTACTGGGGCTGCCGGAAGAACTCGGGCATCTCCTTCACGTCCACGCTCAGCATATGGTTGGGCAGCAGGTCGCGGGTGTAGTCGAACCAGAACTTGCTCATCTGGGTCAGCACCTTGCCCTTGTTGGTGACTTTATTCTTTAAGATAACATCGAATGCAGAGATGCGGTCGGTGGCGACCATGATGAGGCTGTCGCCGTTGTCGTAGATCTCGCGGACCTTGCCTTCCTTGATGGGCTTGAACTCAGTCATAGCAAAACTCTCCATTTTCCTTATTCCGTAGGTATCTTTTCGTCAGCTTAAACCTCTCCGTCAGCGCTTACGCGCTGCCACCTCCCCTAACAAGGGGAGGCCTTGGCATTCCGTAAAGCCTCGCCTCTTCGCCAGAGGCTCCCCTCGGTAGGGGAGCTGTCGAGCGCCAGCGAGACTGAGAGGTTGTCTACTCATTACACTATAATCTTATCACAGGAATTGTCCGTTGGGAAGAAACAGATGGGAGAGAAATGGGCCGATTTTTGGTTTTTTCTCGTGAAAAGTGCTAAAATCCAGCTTAAATTTTCGTCGTTTTGACGGTAAAAGTCGTACTTTCGCCCCATTTTCGCCTGCCTTGCTGACCGAAACGCCGTCATTGACGAAATTTGTGAAAACGTGTATCATGGGTAACAGCATCGCATTTTTCAACTTTTGTCTTTTAAGGAGGTCCATGCCATGCGCCCTCTCATCATCGCCCATCGCGGCGCGTCCCATCTGGCCCCCGAAAACACGCTGACCGCGTTCCGTCTGGCAAAGACGCTGGGTGCGGACGGCTTCGAGTGTGACGTTCAGATCACCAGAGACCGTCATCTCGTGGTGGCCCACGACTACCTCACCGACCTCAAGACCGGCGTCCACGGCAACATCCCGGATATGGACTTCGACGACCTGCGCCAGCTGGATTTCGGAAAATGGAAAAGCCCGGAGTTCGCGGGCGAAAAGATCCCCACCCTCGAAGAGGTTCTGGAAGCCGCGCAGGACTTCAGGATGGTACATATTGAGTTGAAGCCCTACTTGGACCGGGACGAAGAGATCGTGGACCGGGTCATCGACGCCGTCCTTGACGCCGGGCTGGAAGAAAAGGCCGTGCTCACCTCCTTCGAGTACGGCACCCTCCGCCGGGTGAAGGAGCGGATGCCCCAGATGGCCACCTGCGCCATGACCCTCAGCCCCGAATCCCAGCTCAGCCAGCCGGCCACCTTCTGGGAGAAGCTGGGCCTCAAGAAGACCGATTCTCTCGTGGAGAAGCTTTCCAGCCCCCAGGCCCTCAGCGAAGCGGCCGCTCTGCTGGAAGACCCCAGCAGTCTGGACGAAGAGAACAGCATCCTCATCTACTACTTAAAAGACCGTCTCGATTTTCTCTACTCCATCTTCCCCGGCATGAGCCTGGCCGAAATTCTGCAGCAGTATTATTATCAGACGGATTTTGTGAACTATGTGGCCCAGTTCGGCTTCCCGGTGGATTACGTCGGGCCGGAGTACCACGCCTTTTTCCGGGACAAAGACCTTGTCTCCAACGCCCACGCCCACGGCTTTAAGGTCGCGCCCTGGCCGGTGGGCGTGGACAGCCGGGACAATCTGCGCCAGCTGTTCCGGCTGGACCCGGAGCTTGTGGTCACGAATAAGCCCGAGGTGGCCGTTTCCATCCTCACCGGGCTGGGCCAGTGGGACGAATCATCCAAAGAGGGTTGACAGCCCTCTTTTTTTGGAGCATAATAGTCCTGTATCAAACAGTTTCATGTGAAACAGTTCGACGATCAAACATTCACAGCTCTGCCATATCATATAACGAACAGAAGGATGGTAACTATGTGTAAAGAAATCGAGTCTTGCTGCACCCCCATCGCGCCGCCGTGGGAGGCGCCGCAGGTCATCCCGGCCCAGCTGCGCCGGGTGAACAATCTTATTTTCCGCAAGATCGGCCAGATCGCCCGCACCAATGGCGTGGAGGCCGTGACCCCCATGCACGGCTGGATCATGGAGTATCTTTACCGGCACTCCGAGACCCCGGTGTTCCAGCGGGACATCGAGCGGGAGTTCTCCATCACCCGCTCCACCGTTACCAATATTTTACAGCTCATGGAGCGCAAGGGCTACATCACCCGCCGGAGCGTGGAGCAGGACGCCCGCCTCAAGCAGCTGGTCCTCACCGAAAAAGGCCGCCAGTTCCACGAGGACACCATGCGGGCCCTCCACCAGACCGATGAATATGTGGCCGGCCTGCTCACCGAAGAAGAGAACACCGAGCTGCTGCGGCTGCTGAATAAATTATATTTAGGCCTCAAATAAATACGAAGGCTATCCTTTGTCCAACCTCTCAGTCGGGCTCACGCCCGCCAGCTCCCCTTGTAGGGGAGCCTCTGGCGAAGAGATAAAGCTTTACGATATGCCAAAGCCTCCCCTTGATAGGAGCAGCAACGACGACCGCCGCCAGTGGCGGAAACAGGGAGTCGCTGTTGGGGCCGCGGCCAGCAAGACGCAAGCAAAGCGCTGCGGATGCTGGGTGCCGCAACCCGGGCAGTGGCACGGCGAAGCCGTGACGGAGAGGTTGATTCTCTCTGAAGTGAAACAAATATGAACTTTTTCCGAAACTTTGAAAAAAGCATTGACATTAAAATTGTTTTGTATAAAATTGTTCCGTACCAAACAATTTATCAAAGGAGGCTCAAAGCATGATAAAGAAGCTTGCTTCCCATCTGGGCGAATACAGACGCGCCGCTATCCTGACACCGATGTTTTCCGCACTGGAAGCAGTCATGGACATCCTGCTGCCCACCATCATGGCGTTCATCATCGACCTTGGCATTGAAAAGGGCGATATGAACGCCATCGTCAAATACGGCCTGCTCACCTTCGCAGTGGCGGCCATCGCCCTGCTGCTGGGCGTTCTGGCCGGTAGGTACGCCGCCGAGGCGTCCACCGGCTTTGCCGGCAACCTGCGCGATGCGATGTATGAGAACATCCAGCACTACTCCTTCTCCAACATCGACAAATTCTCCACCGCCGGCCTCGTCACCCGTATGACCACCGACGTGACCAACCTGCAGAACGCCTTCCAGATGATGGAGCGCATGTGTGTGCGCGCCCCGGTCCATCTGGTGTTCGCACTCATCATGGCGTTCGGCATCGGCGGCCCTCTGGCCCTCATCTTCGTGGTGGCCATCGCCTTCCTGCTGGCCGTGCTGGCAAGCATCATGGTCCCCACCTTCAAAATTTTTGACCGTGTTTTCAAGAATTACGACAGCCTGAACTCCTCCGTGCAGGAAAACGTCTCCGCTATCCGCGTGGTCAAGAGCTTCGTCCGCGAGGGCTTCGAGAACGAGAAGTACACCAAAGCCTGCGAGGGTCTGTATCAGCAGTTCGTCAACGCAGAGAGCCGTCTGAGCTTCAATGGCCCCGCCATGCTGACGGCTATTTACGGCTGCAACATTGCCCTGAGCTGGTTCGGCGCAAAGTACATCCTGCACGGCGCGCTGACCACCGGCCAGCTGAATGCTCTGTTCGGCTACATCATGAACATCCTGATGGCTCTGATGATGCTGAGCATGGCTTTCGTCATGATCTCCATGTCCGCCGCTTCCGTAAAGCGTATCGTGGAAGTCCTGGACGAGAAGACCGACCTGCCCCCCGCCAAGGCTCCCGTGCAGGAGGTCAAGGACGGCAGCATCCGCTTCGACCACGTCACCTTCAAGTACAAGCACGGCTCCGGCCAGCCTGTCCTGAACGACATCACCTTTGACATCAAGCCCGGCGAGACACTGGGCATCATCGGCGGCACCGGCAGCGCAAAGTCCAGTCTGGTGCAGCTCATCCCCCGCCTGTACGACGCCGAGACCGGCACCGTCAGCGTGGGCGGCGTGGATGTCCGGGATTATAACCTCGATGTCCTCCGCCACGAGGTCTCCATGGTGCTCCAGAAGAACGTCCTGTTCTCCGGCACCATCCTCGACAACCTCCGCTGGGGCAATGAGAACGCCAGCGAGGAAGAGTGCATCCGTGTGGCAAAGCTGGCCTGCGCCGATGAGTTCATCGAGCGCTTCCCGGACAAGTACAACACCTGGATCGAGCAGGGCGGCTCCAATGTGTCCGGCGGCCAGAAACAGCGTCTGACCATCGCCCGCGCCCTGCTGCGCAAGCCGAAGGTCCTCATCCTCGACGACTCCACCAGTGCCGTGGATACCGCCACCGACGCAAAGATCCGGAAGGCGTTCCGTGAGGAGATCCCCGGCACCACCAAGATCATCATTGCACAGCGTATTTCCTCGGTGCAGGATGCCGACCGCATCCTCGTGCTGGACAACGGCCAGATCAACGGCCTCGGCACCCACGAGGAACTGCTGAAGAACAACGCGATCTATCAGGAAGTCTACAGCAGCCAGACTCAGGGCGGCGGCGACTTCGACAAGCAGGGAGGTGAGCAGTAAATGGCAGAACAGAAAGCAAAAGTCGTCCATGGCCCCGGCCCCCGCGGCATGAGAGGCCCGCGTCCGAAGGTCAAGAACCCGGGCAAGCTGCTCAAGCGCATCATGGCAGAGGTGTTCCAGCACTATCTGCCTCACTGCATCCTCGTGCTCATCTGCATCGTGGTCAGCGCGCTGGCCAATGTGCAGGCAAGCCTGTTCCTCCAGACCCTCATCGACGACTATATCATCCCCATGACCCAGCAGCAGGACCCCAGCTTTGCACCGCTGGCCGGGGCGCTGGTGCGCGTCGGCTGCATCTATGTGGTGGGCATCCTCGCCGCCTGGCTCAACGCCCGCATCATGGTCAACGTCACCCAGGGCACCCTGCGCAACCTTCGCATCCAGCTCTTCACCCACATGGAGAGCCTGCCCATCCGCTACTTTGACACCCATCCGCACGGCGACATCATGTCCGTCTACACCAACGACGTGGATACCCTCCGCCAGATGCTCAGCCAGAGCATCCCGCAGCTGGTGTCCAGCGCCATCACCATCGTTTCCGTCTTTGCCAGCATGTGCATGCTGAGCTGGCAGCTCACCATCGTCACCATGCTGATGGTGGCCCTGATGCTCTTCTGCTCCAAGAAGATCACCCAGCAGAGCGGCAAGTACTTCATCGCACAGCAGCGCGACCTCGGCAAGGTGAACGGCTATATCGAAGAGATGATGGAGGGCCAGAAGGTCGTCAAGGTCTTCACCCACGAGCAGAAGGCCCTCGAGGGCTTCCGCGAGCTGAACGACAAGCTCAAGGACAGCGCCAAGCAGGCCAACAGCTTCGCCAACATCATCATGCCCGTCACCGCCCAGCTGGGCAACATCAGCTATGCCATCTGCGCTCTGGCGGGCGCAGCCATGGCTGTCACCGGCATGGGCGGCGTGACGCTGGGTACTGTCATGGCGTTCCTGTCCCTGAACAAGAGCTTCAATATGCCCATCAGCCAGGTGTCCATGCAGGCCAACAGCATCATCATGGCACTGGCCGGTGCAGAGCGCATCTTCAAGATGATGGATGAGCCCAGCGAGACCGATGAGGGCTATGTCACCCTCATCAACGCCAAGTACGACAAGGACGACAACCTCGTGGAGGCCAACGAGCGCACCGGCATCTGGGCCTGGAAGCACCCCCACCACGATGGCACCACCACCTACCACAAGCTGGAAGGCGACATCACCTTTACGGATGTCGATTTCGGCTATGTACCGAACAAGACTGTCCTGCACGACATCAACCTCTATGGCCGTCCGGGCCAGAAGATCGCCTTCGTCGGCTCCACCGGCGCCGGCAAGACCACCATCACCAACCTCATCAACCGCTTCTACGACATCCAGGACGGCAAGATCCGGTACGACGGCATCAACATCCACAAGATCAAGAAAGCCGACCTCCGCCGCTCTCTGGGCATCGTGCTGCAGGATACCCACCTGTTCACCGGCACGGTCATGGAGAACATCCGCTATGGCCGTCTGGAGGCCACCGACGAGGAGTGCATCGCCGCAGCCCGTCTGGCCAACGCCGACGGCTTCATCAAGCGCCTGCCCGAGGGCTACAACACCATGCTGACCGGCGACGGCGCGAACCTGTCGCAGGGCCAGCGTCAGCTGCTGGCCATCGCCCGCGCAGCCGTCGCCGACCCGCCGGTGCTCATCCTCGATGAGGCTACTTCCTCCATCGACACCCGCACCGAGGCTCTGGTGCAGCGCGGCATGGACGGCCTGATGTACGGCCGCACCAGCTTCGTCATCGCCCACCGCCTCTCCACTGTCCGCAACGCAGACTGCATCGTGGTCCTGGAGCAGGGCCGCATCATCGAGTGCGGCAGCCATGACGAGCTTATCGCCAAGAAGGGCAAGTATTACCAGCTCTATACCGGCAATCTGGCCGAGAACTAAAGAATAACGCAAAGAGGCCCCGGCAGCAGCTGCCGGGGCCTCTTTGCGTTATATCAATCCAAATCGTGCTTCTTACAGAACTTCCTGCTCACCCAGTACATCCCGGCCCAGATGGCGATGGCGAGGATGAGATACACCGGATTTTTCAGCGAGCTGAGCAGCGACTGGCCGAAGAGAGCCATCATGGCCACCATAACGGACTTGCCCGCCAGAAGGGTGAGCAGATAGCGCTTCTCGTCAAAATCCGAGATACCGAAGGCCAGATGCAGGAACGACGTGGGCGTAAAGGGCAGGACGGCCAGCATGAAGAGGCTGGCCGTGTCCACATGGCTGACCCACTGCTGGGCCTTTTTCAGCTGTTCGGAGCGAGAGGCCAGCTTCCAGAAAAAGCGCTTGACCACCCGCCGCCAGAATAAAAACACCACCGTGCCGCCTGCGGCCACACCGAGCCAGCTGTAGACGAAGCCAAGAAATCCGCCGTGGGCCGCGACATTGAGGGCCACGATGGCGATGAGGGGCAGCGGCGGAAAAATGGATTCCACCATCGCCAGCAGGATAGGGACAAACGGCCCCAGCCCTTCAAAGCCCTCTAACAATGCCTCCCAGAATTCCAGCGTACCCAGCTGGTGGAGCCAGTCGATGAGCATCGTTTCCATCGTGCTCGTACCATCCCTTTCGTTTCTGCCTGAAGTTCCCTCTTAGTATATCCAGCATCTATGACCGGGATATGAACAAAATCTGAGCATTTTTGCCTTTTTCTTCCTGTCTCTCCTTACAATACGAAACAGCGTTGTTCTTTCCTGCACGATATTTTATTCTTCTGCCTCAGAAGATGTGCCGGGCGGCCTCTGCTTCGGCGGCCTGCCGTTCGGCCTTGAGGCGCTGACGCTCCAGATACTGGGCTTTCTGCTTTTTCCAGCGGACCAGGCTTGCATCGTCCGGCATCTGGACGCAGCGGGCGAAGGCCCAGTGCAGGCCGTCCCGGCGCGACATCCGGTATTTCTGGAACACGCCCCGGCCTGCCTCGCCGCCCCGGCCCTTACAGACGGGACATTGGGACAGCGTGTACCAGCCGCTGCTCCCCTTTTTCAGCCAGACGTCATCCGGCTGCAGGGCCGTGCCGCAGACCGGGCAGGCCATCGTTCCGATGACGGGGTCCAGCTTCCACATAGACTGGTCCAGATAGCCCCGGAAGACCTTGAAGTCCCGGTAGTCGCCCGGCGTGGGGCAAAGGCTCTGGCGCAGGGTGTCCTCCTCGCTGGGGTAAGCGGCCAGTCCGGCCCGCAGGTCGAGCATACGGCAGAGGTCGGCGGTGTAGAGGGTGTCGGACAGAGCGTCGTGGAAGGGGCGTTCCAGCGGGATGCCCATCCGGGTGACGACATTTTCCAGCTTCATCCCCTCGCCTTCCTTGCGGGGGTACTCCCGCAGAAAGAGCTGCTGCAGGTCGTACCAGACCGTCGGGCAGCTCTCGTCGAGATTGCAGAGGAAAAGGTTCTGCTTGAGCACCGGCACGTCATCCATGCCCCACTCGGCGAACTCGGCGTCCGGGCCGCACCACTTCATAAAACGGCGGAGGCCCTGGATGATGGGTTCGCCCTTGTCGAGGTCCTCCTGCGTCAGACCGGTGACTTTGGCGATGTGGTGCTGCAGGCAGCGGAAGATGCGGGGACGCAGGTGGATGGAGAAGGTATCCAGCACGTTGGCGTCCTCGTCGATCTTGACAGCGCCGATCTCAATGATCTCCCCCCGGAACGTCTGCTGGACACCGTGATAATTAAAGATAAACGGCTGATAGCCGATGTTCCACTCCAAATCGAATAAAACTAAGTTGCGCGGCATTTGCGTCTGGTATCCTTTCAAAAAATGAACTTCTCAATGGCCTCCGCCACGCCGTCGTGGTTGTTGTCGGCGACGGTCACATAGTCCGCCGCCTCCTTGACGGGGGGCTCTGCATTCTGCATGGCCACACCCACGCCGGCAAAGCGTATCATGGAGCAGTCATTGAGGCCGTCGCCGCAGGCCATGAGGTTGTCGCGGGTCAGCCCCCTGCTTTCCAGCAGACTGCCAAGGCTCACGTCCTTGGCGACCCCCAGCGGCACAGCCTCGATGAAGAAGGGGCTGGACGGGTAGAGGTCGATCTCGCCCGCAAACCGTTTCCGGCCTGCCTCCAGCACCTCGCCGCGGCGGGCGGGGTCGAGGGTAATGAGCATCTTGCAGATGGGATAATCCACATAGGCGGCGAGGTCCTCCACCTTCTGCATGGGCAGCTTGCAGGTAAAGCACTCCTTCAGCGCCCACTCGTCCTCGGGGCTTTCGGTGACGACGCCCTGCTTATTATAGGTAATGATGACCACGCCCTGCTCCCTGGCGAAGGCACAGAGCTGCGGCACATACTTTGCATCCAGCTGCTTGCGGTAGAGCGTCTCGCCGGTGGCACAGTCGATGATGGCACCGCCGTTATACGAGAGGATGCAGCCGCCCTTTTTATCCAGTCCCAGCTCCTTTGCCAGCGGCATGATGCCTGCCGTGGGACGGCCCGAGGCCAGCACGATGGTCACACCTTTGGCAGCAGCGGCATCCAGCGCTGCGCGGGTGGCGGGGGTGACGACCTTCTGGTCATTGGTCAGGGTGCCGTCGAGGTCGAGCGCCAGTACACGAATATCTTTCTTTTCCATATCCAGCCTCACTTATTGTTACAGGGCCGGAACGTCCCGGCCCTGTCGATTTTATCGCACACTTTTTTATTGTACAATGAATGCACCACTCAGCGCAAGACTCTTTGTTATATTTCTTCGGCACTTTGGAGTTTGTTTGAAAATACAAACTGTAGTTTGCGGCAAAAAACACGTAAAGATAGACATTTCTAACTACTTATCGTAAAATGTTAGCAGATGTAAACATCATCAAAATCCCTTGAATTTTCCAAAAACCGCGTTATAATAACGGAAGAAACACTTATTCCATGCCCTTTGGGGCATGAGGGAATACGATAAAAAAGGAAGGTATACTACTATGGTCGATATTAAGAAGATTGCTCTGTTCGCTGCCGGCACCCTGTTCGGTTCCGCTGGTTTCAAGCTGCTGTCCAGCAGCGATGCCAAGAAGGTCTACACCCAGACCACCGCTGCTGTCCTGCGCATGAAGGACTCCACCATGGAGACCGTCAGCAAGGTCCAGGAGCAGGCCGGTGACATCCTCGAGGATGCAAAGGCCATCAACGAGGCCCGCGCTGCCAAGGCTGAGGCTGAGGTCATCGAGGACGCTGCCAAGGCAGAGACCGCCGAGACCAACGAGTAATTTTGCAGTCTCTGAGCCGCCTGCGGGCGGCTCTTTTTATGGTTATTTTTTGCAATACGCAGAGGATATTCTGATATGAAATGTACTATTCTTCATGAGAGCCGCGGCCGCCTGCGGGTACACGTCTGCAATGTGCGGATGACCCTGCACCGGGCCGATGTGCTGGAAGCCTATCTGAACCACCACGACGCCGTGAGCAAGGCCAAGGTCTACGAGCGGACGGGCGATGTGGTGGTGTATTACACCGGTGCCCGCAAGGACGCCGTCGCCGCCCTAAGCACCTACCGTTTCGATGACCCCGAGCTGGACGCACTGGTCACCAGCGCCGACAGCCGCCGCATCAATCAGGAATATCAGGAAAAGATGTATAACCTCTTGGCAGGCCGGGTGCTGCGCCAGCTGTTCCTGCCCGCCCCGCTCAACGCCGCCTACACCGTGTTCCGCTCCATCGAGTTCCTCTGGAAGGGTGTGTGCTGCCTGTGGCACCGCAAACTGGAAGTCGAGGTGCTGGATGCTTTGAGCATCGGTGTTTCCATCCTGCGGAGCGATTTCGCCACCGCAGGCTCCGTCATGTTCCTGCTCAACGTCGGCTCCCTGCTGGAGGAGTGGACCCGCAAGAAGAGCCTCGACGATCTGGCCCGCAGCATGGCCCTGAATGTCGATAAGGTCTGGGTCCGCGCACAGGGCAGCGAAGTGCTCATGCCGCTCACCAAGGTCCACCCGGGCGACGAGATCGTCGTCCGCTCCGGCAACATGATCCCGCTGGACGGCACCGTCATCGAGGGCGAAGCCATGGTCAACCAGGCCGCACTCACCGGCGAGTCCATGCCGGTGCGCAAGACCATCGGTGCCACCGTCTACGCCGGCACTGTGGTGGAAGAGGGCGAGTGCGTCCTGACCACCAGGGCCGAGGGCGGCGCAAACCGCTACGACAAGATCGTGGCCATGATCGAGGAATCCGAGAAGCTGAAGTCCAGCACCGAGAACCGTGCGCTGGTTCTGGCCGACCGTCTGGTCCCCTGGTGCCTCGGTGCTACCGTCGTCACCTACGCCCTGACCCGGAACGCCACCCGCGCCATCTCCTGCCTGATGGTCGATTTCTCCTGCGCCCTCAAGCTCTCCATGCCGCTGGCCGTTCTTTCTGCCATGCGCGAGTGCGGCGCAAGCCACATCACCGTCAAGGGCGGCAAATACCTCGAGACCCTGTCCAAGGCCGACACCATCGTCTTCGACAAGACCGGCACCCTGACCCGCGCTACCCCCAAGGTGGTCAAGGTCGTCCCCTTCTCCGGCTGCAGCGAGAGCGAAGTTTTGCAGCTGGCCGCCTGCCTCGAGGAGCACTTCCCCCACTCGATGGCCAACGCCGTCGTCCGGGAGGCCAAGGAGCGCGGCATCTCCCACGAAGAGATGCACTCCGAGGTAGAGTATATCGTGGCCCACGGCATCGCCAGCCGCGTCAGCGGTGAGCGGGTCGTCATCGGCAGCCACCACTTCGTCTTTGAGGACGAGCACTGCACCATCCCCGAGGACGAGCGCGAGAAGTTCGATAACCTTGAGCCGGAGTATTCTCACCTCTATCTGGCCGCTTCGGGCCATCTGGCCGGCGTCATCTGCATCGCCGACCCGCTGCGTCCGGAAGCTGCCCGCGTGCTGCGCGCTCTGCGCGGCCTCGGCATCACCAACACCGTCATGATGACCGGTGACAGCGAGCGCACCGCCGCCGCCATCGCAAGGCAGGTGGGCGTGGACCAGTTCTTCGCCGAAGTCCTGCCCGAGGACAAGGCTGCCTTCGTCCAGAAGGCCAAGAGCGAGGGCCACACCGTCGTGATGATCGGCGACGGCATCAACGACTCCCCCGCCCTCTCTGCCGCTGACGTCGGCATCGCCATCAACTCCGGCGCTGCCATCGCCCGCGAGATAGCAGACGTGACCATCAAGGCCGACAGCCTCGAGGAGCTGGTCATCCTCAAGACCATCGCCAACTCCCTGCAGCGCCGTGTCAGCGCCAACTACCGCTTTGTGCTGACCTTCAACTCTGCCCTCATCGCGCTGGGGGCAATGGGCATCCTGCAGCCTGCGTCCTCTGCCATGCTGCACAACCTCTCCACCATCGGCATCAGCCTCAAGAGCATGACCAACCTCATCCTCGAGGAAAAGACTCAGAAGACTCTGGCAGAAAAGAACTAAAGTCCAAATATTACAAAAATACCGGCTGTGCTTAAAGCACAGCCGGTATTTTTATGCTCAGATATTACTCAAGGCCGATCTGCCGGGCGTACTCTTCCAGCAGCTCCCGCTCGAGGAAGGGGGTCTTGACGCCCTCGCGGTCACGGTAGGTCTCATGGCCCTTGCCGATGACGGCGATGAGGTCGCCCTCCTGTGCGTGGTCAACAGCATAATGCAGGGCGTCGAGGCGGTCGGGGATCTCCACGAACTTTGCGTCCGGGTTGCCCTTGTTCATCCCCACGCGGATGTCGGCGAGGATGTCCTCCACCTTCTCAAAGCGGTTGTTGTCCTCCGTGAGGATGGAGAAATCGGCCATCCTGGCACAGATCTCGCCCATGCCGTAGCGGCGCAGCTTGGAGCGGTTGCCGCCGCAGCCGAACACCACCACGAGGCGGTGGGGGTCGTAGGCCCGCAGAGTGGTGAGCAGGCTCTCGGTGGAGACTTCGTTGTGGGCGTAGTCCAGCAGGATGGTGAACTTCCTGCTGATGGGGACCAGCTCCACGCGGCCCTTGACCACGCAGCGGCTCAGACCTTCGTGGATGGCCTCATCGGGCAGGCCCAGCACCTTGCCCACAGTGAGAGCGGCCAGCGCATTGTAGACGCTGAACTCGCCGGGCATATTCACCTTGACGTCCATATCATCCTTACCGGAGACATGGAACTGGACGCCGAGGAAGTCGTGGGTGCGGAGCAGCTGATAAGTACCGGCGCGGTAGTCGGCCTTCTCGCTGCAGCCGTAGGTCACCAGCTTGCAGGTGTGGCCTTCCAGCAGGGCCTCGGTGTTCTCGTCGTCGATGTTCACGACGCCGGTGGTGCAGCGCTTGAAGAGCTGACCCTTCCAGCTGCGGTATTCTTCAAAGGTCTTGTGCTCGCCGGGGCCGATGTGGTCGGGCGAGAGGTTGGTGAAGACGCCGATGTCGTAATGGATGCCCGCCACGCGGTCCATCATGAGGCCCTGACTGGACACCTCCATCAGCGCCGTGTCGCAGCCGGCGTCCAGAAACTCCCGGAAAGTCTTCTGCAATTCGTAGCTCTCGGGGGTGGTGTTGGCCGTCTCCTGATGGTGGCCGAGGAAGTAGATGCCGTTGGTGCCGATCATGCCCACCTTGCGGCCTGCGGCCTCCAGCACGCTCTTTATCATGTGGGTGGTGGTGGTTTTGCCCTTGGTGCCGGTGACGCCGATCATGGTCATCCGGCGGGAGGGGTTGCCGAACAGGTTGCCGCTCATGAGCGCCAGCGCATAGCGGCTGCTCTCCACCTTCAGCACCGTAGCACCGGGGACGGTGGAAAGGTCGATGTCGTGCTGGACCACCAGCGCCGTCACGCCGTCGGCCACGCACTGGGCGGCGTAGTCGTGGCTGTCCCGCTGGGTACCCACGATGCAGACGAAAAGCCGGCCCGGGGCCGCCTTGCGGCTGTCGTAGATGATGTCCTCGATGTCAAGTTCAAGGCTGCCCTGCACCAGCGTATAGGACACGCCCTCCAACAGTTGTTCCAGTTTCATCGTTCAAATGCTCCTTATTGCTGTTCTGCCGCTGCGGCAGTGGGGTCTTCGGCGGGCGCGGCTTCCGAGCCCTCGGTATCGGGTTCGGTGCCGGAGGCTTCCTCCGGCTGGCTCTCGGCCTCTGCCTCCGCCGGGGCGGCAGGCTCTTCCGGGGCCGTCCAGCCCGAGGGCAGGGTCGGCTCGCCCTGTGCAAAGCGGAATTTGCGGCTGGAAGAGGCGCTCAGGTGGCTCAGATCCAGCATACCGGTGTCGGTGGGCGAGCAGCCCTTGCCGTCCTCGTTGAGCAGGACATACTTTGCCAGCCGGAGTTTGTAGTCCAGCTCATTCAGGGTACCCAGAAGCACGCTGATGCGGCCCTGATACAAAAACGCCATCTGCTCCGGGTCCTCGAACTCGATGCGGGTGACATCCGCTCCCAGCTCACTGCTGTCCAGTGCGGTCAGCAGAGTGTTCAGGGACTCGAGCCGCTTATCCGTGGGCGGTCCGGCCTCGCTGGATGCGGCGCTGTCAGACACCGCGCTGCCCGAAGACGGGCCGGACGGTCCTGTCTCAAATTCCAGCTGTGTACCCGGCGTCGTGGACACCGGCTCGCCGCCGCAGAGGATGATAAGGTCCGGCTGGGCCGAATCCTTATCCAGTATCTTCAGCCCCGCAGAAAGGCTCAGCCAGCCGCCGGACGTCTGCATGGCGTAGACGGCAGCGGCCGCGTTGGTCCGCACCACTACGGTGTTAGGGTAATCCCGCTCCACCCGGATATTTTCCAGCAGCGGGAACTGCTTTTCCAGCGCAGCGGCCTTTTCGGCGGGGTCGAAGCTGAAGATGTTCTCTTCCGCGTGGACGCCCAGCGCCTGCAGGATCTCAGCGCTGGAATAGCCGCCCACCTCCTGCACCACCTCTCCATCGACCGCCACTTCTAAGGTGTTTATCTTGAAGAGCATGGTCACGGTGAGGTAGACGCCCACCCCGATGACGCAGAGCAGCAGCGCCAGCGCCGTCAGGCGGCGGATGGCCCTGCGGCGGCGGACGGCGGCCCGGGTCAGACGGCGCTTTTTTCTGCCCTCCCGCCGGGCCGGGCTGCGGAGGTTCGCCTCCGTGGGGCGGTAGCGCCCGCCGCTCGGGGGCCTTCGGGCGCTCTGGACGTTCTGGGGCCGCTGGCCATTGCGGGGGCGGCTCCCATTTGTGGGGTAGGCGGTCGTGTTCTGACGGGGCCGCTGGCTTCTCTGCTGGCCCTGACGGCGGCTCTGGTTCTGGTTATCGGGCCGTCGCGCCGTCTGCTGGGGAAACCGGATGCTGTTGTCCGCATATCCCGAGCTGTGGTTTTCGAACGTCACATTGCCGCCCGAGAAGTCCAGCGTCTGCTCCTGATAGCCCTGCGTCCGGCGGCGGTTCTGATTCGAGGGACGCCGGTCCTGCGTCCAGTCGTAGGCTTTGCGGGGCTTTCCCTGCCGTCGGGCGCTGTTCTGCTGGATCGAACTGCTGGGGCGTCGGCTCTTGTTCCGATCCTGCTGCATGGTGCGGCGTCGCCTCCTTTCCGTCTGATTATTTTATCACAAGAGTGCTGCCGAATCAATCACGGCGTCTTGACCAGTTTCATCAGGGCGTCGGCGATGCGGTCGAGGCTGTCGTCCACCGAAAGGGTGCGGGCATTCCTGCCCATGGCAGCCAGCTTGCCCGGCTCGGCCAGCAGGCCGGAGACGGTCGAGACCAGCTTCTCGCCGGTCAGATCCTTTTCCTCGATGACCACAGCGGCACCGGCCTTCTGCAGCTCCATGGCGTTGTAATACTGGTGGTTCTCCGCCACATTGGGGCTGGGGATGAGGATGGCGGCGCGGCCCTCGGCTTCCAGTTCGGCCAGCGTCAGCGCACCGGCACGGCTGATGACGAGGTCGGCAGCGGCCAGCAGCTCGGGCATATTGTTGATATATTCCTTCACCACGAGGCTCTCGCCGGGAGCAAAGCCTTTTTCCTTTTCGAGATTTTGAAACAGCTCCACGCCGTACTGTCCGGTGGCGTGGATGTGGAGCACAGGCTTGTGCTCTTTCTGCTCCCAGGCGCAGAGGTCGGCCACCACCTCGTTGACGCGGCGGGCGCCGAGGCTTCCGCCGAAGGAGAGGATGACGGTGCGGTCACCGGCACCCAGCTGGGCGCGGATGGCGTCCCGCTCCCCCGCCTTCTCGAACACTTCAGGCCGCACCGGGTTGCCCACGACCTGCGTCTTTTCGGGCGCACCCAGCTTTTCCACAGCGGCAGGCACGGCGGCGAATACGATGTCCACGTCCGGGGCCAGCAGCTTGTTGGTCACGCCGGGGAAAGCGTTCTGCTCATGGATGGCGGTCTTGATGCCCTTCTTGGCGGCGCAGCGCACCACCGGGCCGGAGACGTAGCCGCCGCAGCCGATGACGAGGTCGGGCCGCACTTCCTTCATCATGGCCCGGGCTTTCGGGCCGGAGAGGGCCAGGTTCCAGAGGGTGATGATGTTCCGCTTGATGTTGTTCAGGGAGAGCTTACGCTGGAAACCGGTGATCTCGATGTGGTGGAAGGGGTAGCCCGCCTGGGTCACGAGGCGGTATTCCATCCCCTCCCTCCGGCCTGCAAAGTGTATCTCGGCGGACGGGTCGGTCTTTTTGATGGCTCCCGCGATGGCCAGAGCCGGGTTGATATGTCCGGCAGTGCCGCCGGCTGCGATCAGTACACGCATGGTGATCTCCTCCTTATCTGGATGTGCTCAATATCCCATGTTGGGGTCGAGCCGGATGGTGTTGTCGGACTTTTCTTTTTCCCGCTGTTCCCGCTGGGCGCGGAGATTCTCCCGCTCGAGGCGGGCGCGCTCGCCGCCCCGGCCGATGTTTATCATCACGCCCATCTCGGCCAGCAGCAGGATGAGGCTGGTGCCGCCGGAGGAGAAGAAGGGCAGCGAGATGCCGGTGTTGGGCAGGGTGTTGGTGACGACCGCGATGTTGCAGAACACCTGCCACGCAATTTGGGCCATGATGCCGATGCCCACCAGTGTGCAGTAGCGGTTCTCGGCGTGGAAGGCCAGCCACAACCCCTGCACGAGGAAGAGCACGAAGAGCAGGATGACGATGACGGCACCCACGAAGCCCAGCTCCTCGCACACGACGCTGAAGATGAAGTCGTTGGTGCTCTCGGGGAGCCAGAGCTGTTTTTCGATGCTGTTGCCGAGGCCGAGGCCGGTGACACCGCCGGAGCCGATGGCGTAAAGGCTCTGCAGGGTCTGGTCGGTCATCTTGCTCAGGTCGTGGGTCCAGCCGTCCAGACGGCTCTGTAAGTACGGGATGGAGTCGATGTGCTCCAGCACGGTGCGGAGCAGCAGCACAGCGGACGCGCCGCCCGCCCAGGTGATGATGCCTCCGCTGCCGCCCAGCAGCAGGATGGTGCCGCAGATGGCTGTCGTCAGGACGATGCCGGACATATGGGGCTCAAGCATGAGCAGAAACACCACAGGGATGAGGGGCAGCAGCGGGACGATGAGTTCCCGCACGATGCGCTGATAGAGCCACTGGCCTGCCGGGACGCGCCGCCCGGAGGCGGGGTCCAGCTTTTCCAGATGGGGCGCTTTCGCGGCCAAATGGGCCGTGAGCAGGATCATCTCGAACTTTGCGATCTCCGATACCTGAATGGTAAATCCGATGCGCAGCCAGCGGCGGCAGCCGTTGAGGGGCGCACTGAACAGCACTGCGATGAGCATCACGATGCAGACGACATAGCCCGGCCCGGCCATCCTGCGCAGAAAGCGGTGGTCGATGCGGGAGAAGAGCAGCATGACCGCGAGGCCCAGACCCAGGCAGAACACCTGCGACTTGATGTAGTAGAAGCTGTCACCCATCCGCAGGTAGCCCGTGGTGTAGCTGGCACTGAACAGCATGATGAGTCCGAACACGATGATGACTGCCAGCGTCGCCAGCCAGTTGATGAGCACCTGCGGCCAGGGGCCGGGGCTCGACAAGATGGCAAAGGACTCAGACTTTTTTCTCCGGATGGTCGCCATCCGCATTCCCTCCTTATCGGGTCCCGGCTCAGCTGGCCCGCGCCGCCTGCAAGGTCAGCGCAAGGCCCAGCATGGCCAGAACTCCAAAAATATAAAAGATATTCACCGGGTCAAAGCCCCGCTTTTCCAGCCAGCGGTGGAGCGGCGCGGTGCCGAACAGCTGCCGCCGCCCGCCGGAGGCTTTCCAGACGATGATCTGCAGAGCCACCATGCCGCCCTCCAGCCAGTAGGGCAGTGCCAGCGGGAGCGTCAGCCCGGGCCAGCCGACGCTCAGCGGCACACAGCCCAGCGCACCGGCTAAAAACTGGCACCCCACCGCACCGGGGCGGAGCTTTGCGGGGTAGAAATTCCAGAGCAGGAAGGCCATCAATGCCCCGGCCAGCGCCGCCGGGAGGACCCCCAGCGGGAACCAGCCCAGGAGGGTCATGGCCGTCATGAGACCCAGCATGGCGATGAAGGCGCAGCCGCAGACCGTGCCGTCCATGCCGTCGGCGGTGCGGGCGCTCTCGGCCAGCGCCACTAAAATCGCCAGCCAGACCACCGGGGCCAGCGGCCCGAGGGTGCAGTAGCCGACGCCCGGCAGGGCCAGCCCGTCGGGCAGGCAGTGGTTCAGCCCCAGCAGGGCCAGCACCAGCGCGCCGGAGGCCGCTTCCAGCGCCAGCCGCACCGGGCGGCGCAGCCCCAGCGGCGACCGATGCCGCAGCCGGACCAGATCGTCCGCGAGGCCCACGGCCCCGAAGCAGAGCGCCCCGAACAGGGCGATGAGCAGCCGGGTGGTCAGCAGGCTCTCGGTCCCCAGCAGCTCCGGCTGGGCGACACAGGCCGCTGTCCAGCCGACGCCCACCGCCGCCAGCGTCCCCACCATCAGGCAGAGCCCGCCCATCGTGGGCGGCTCATTTTCCTCCTGCCGGACGCGGAACGCCCGCAGCAGCGGCGTCATCAAATTCCCGAGCGCCGCCGTGAGGACGAACCCCAGCGTTGAGGCGACGATCAAGGCAAAACGAATCATAATAACGATACTCCAAGTATTTTACTTTGCGCAGACGGGATAAAACAGGGCCAGCGCCTTTTCCAGCGCCATGCCCCGGCTGGCCTTCACCAGCAGAGCGTCGCCCGGGGCCATCCGGGCCAGCAGAGCGTCTGCGGCCTGCTGGTAATCCTCGGCGTGGACGACGTCGGCGAGGCCCGCGTCCTTTGCGGCTCTGGCCGTCCGTGCGGCCTCGGGGCCGTAGGTGACAAGGGCGGTCAGCCCGGCCTCTGCGGCCTGACGGCCCAGCTCTTCATGAGCGGGCGCGCTCATCCCGCCCAGTTCCAGCATATCGCCCAGCAGAGCGAAGCGGCGCTTGCAGGGGTACTCTTTGAACATCGCCAGCGCGGCCTTCATGCTGTCGGGGTTGGCGTTGTAGCAGTCCTCGATGACGTCCATGCTGCCTGCGTGGACCACCTTCTGGCGCATACCGGTCTGCTCGAAATCGGCCAGACCCGCGATGACGCCCTCGGGCGCGAGGCCCAGACGGGTGGCGGCGGCGTAAGCGGCCAGCGCGTTCGCCACATTGTGACGTCCCATGGCCGGGATCGTCACCTCATAGCGGCCTGCGGCCTTGTCGCAGAGGGTGAAGGCCGTGCCGTCGCCCTTCTGCCGGACATCGAGGGCGCAGACGTCGGCGTTCTCGTCGCCGAGGCTGAACCACACGGGCCGGACATGGGCGGGCAGCGCGGCTTTGCGCAGGAAGGGGTCGTCGCCGTTGAGCACGAGAGGCGAACCCTCGGCAAGGCCGGCGCAGATCTCCAGCTTCGCCTTGCAGATGTTCTCCTGACTGCCCAGATTGCCGATGTGGGACACGCCGATGCAGGTGATGATGCCCACATCGGGGCGGGCGCACTTTGCCAGACGCTCGATCTCGCCGGCGTGGCTCATGCCCATCTCGACGACAGCGTACTCCGTATCCCTGCCGATGCGGAAGATGGTGCGGGGCAGGCCCAGCTCATTGTTCTGGTTGCCCTCGGTCTTGATGGTATTGCCAAAGCCCGCGATGGCGGCGTAGGTCATCTGCTTGGTGGTGGTCTTTCCCACGCTGCCGGTGACGCCCACCACCTTCGGGTGGAACTGGCCGCGGTAGTTCGCGCCCATGACCATCATGGCATGGTAGCTGTCGGGGCTGATGACCGCCCGTTCAGCCGGGACGCCCTCCACCGGGTGGTTGAGGACGACATAGGCCGCGCCCTCTTCCAGTGCCTTGACCGCGAAATCGTGGCCGTCGAAGCGCTCACCGGGGAAAGCCACAAAGATGCAGCCGGGGCAGACCTCGCGGCTGTCGGTGGTCACGAGGCCGATGGGCTGGCTGTCGGCGAAGCCCTCGGGGGCAAGGCCCTTCAAAAGCAGGTCTGCTGCGATTTTTTCCATAAATCATTCTCCCTCATATAAATGTTATCCAAGCCGGTTCCATTTTTTGACCGGCCTTGCCCTCTCAGGCGCTGACGCGCCAGCTCTCCCAAAGGGAGAGCCTGATGCATTACCCACAGGTAATTGTAACGACAGTGCCTTTCTGGACGCTGGAGCCGGCGGCCTCGCTCTGGCTCTGCACCGTACCGGCGCTGTCGCCCGCCACCTGACAGTTCAAACCGGCGGCGGTCAGCATCTGGCGGGCAAAGTCGGCACTCTTGCCGCTGACGTCTGGCACTTCCGTGTGGCTGCCGGAATAGGTATCGGTGTAAAGATAGATGGTGGTGCCGCTGGCCACCGCTGCGCCCGCGTTGGGGTACTGGTAGGTGACGACGGCGGCGGTCTGGTCGCTCTCGCTCTCCACGAGCTGATGCTTGAGGCCCTTGGTATTCAGGGAGACCTGCGCATTGCTCCACTCCTTGCCCACGAGGTTCGGCACCTTGACGGTGTTCTGGCTGCGGTCGATGCCGTCGGTGGCAATGCCCAGATAGGGGGCTATCTCACTGATGATGTTGCCGACCACAGGCGCAGCCAGGATGGACGAATAGTCGGTGCGGGCGTTGTTGGGGTCGTCCAGCATGACATAGACCAGAATTTCGGGGTCGTTGGCGGGCAGGACGGCGGCAAAGGAGGCGACCTTCTTATAGTCGCCGTCGGCGCGGCGCTCCATGTTCAGCTGCTCGGACGTACCGGACTTGCCGCCGATGCGGTAGCCCGCGACGTAGGCGTTGGAGCCGCCGCCGGTGGTGGTGCCGTCGCCGACCTCGTATTCCATGATCTGGCGGATGGTCTCGCTGGCGCTCTTGCTGATGACCTGGCGGCGGACGTTCGCGCCGATCTCCTCGACGACGTTGCCGTTCTGGTCGGTTATCTTATCCACCACATGAGGGGTGACGAGGTAGCCGCCGTTGACGGCTGCCGAGATGGCGGTGCAGACCTGCAGCGGGGTCACAGCCATTGCCTGACCGAAGGAGGAAGACGAAAGCTCGACCTCGCCCAGCTGGCTCTTGGTGTAATACTTCATCATGCCCGTCTCGTTGGGCAGGTCCACGCCGGTGCGCTCGGTGAAGCCGAAAGCGTCGAAGTAGTCGTAGAAGACGCTGGGACCCAGCCGCTGACCCAGCTGGATGAAGTAGATGTTGCAGCTGTTCCGGAGGGCCTCGGCGAGGTTCTGGACGCCGTGGGACTTCTTACCGGCGCAGTGATACGTCTCTTTCGCCACGCCGTAGGCACCGGAGCAGTTGAAGGTGGTGTAATAGGTGGCCTTGCCCGAGTCCACACCCATGGCGGCCGTGATGACCTTGAAGACGCTTCCGGGGTAGTACAGCTCGGTGATGGTCTTGTTCTTCCACTGGATGTCGCGGTAGGTGCCGGTGTAGTCGGGGTCTTCTTCCGGTATCTTCTTGCCCTGCTCATCCCGGAGATAGTTGCCGTTGGCGTCTTTCTTGTAGATGGTGTAGATCTCCGGCTCGGCGTTCACCTGCTCATTCAGATAGGCCAGATTCTCGCTGAAATCCAGCGGAGCGTTGGGGTCGAAGTCAGGCTTCGAGGCCATGGCAAGGATGGCACCGGTCTTGACGTTCATGACGATGGCTGCGCCGCGGTTCTCGACCGTGTTGGCGTAGATGGCCTCGTTGAGGTAGCGCTCCACGACCTCCTGCACATTGACGTCCAGCGACAGCACCAGATTGGAGCCGTCCTTGGCGGCGTAAGTGGTGGCGTTGGCGTCGGCGATGGCGTTGCCGTAGGCATTGCGGAGGGTGATGGTGCGGCCATTGACGCCCGCGAGGGTGTCATCGTAGGATTTTTCGAGGCCGTAGAAGCCCTCGCCGTCGCCGTTGCAGAAGCCCAGCACCGATGCGGCGAACGCGCCGTAGGGGTAGTCGCGCTGGAAGCTCTTGGACGAAGAGACGGAGACGCGGCCCTTCTTGATGGCGGTGCCGTCTTCCAGAGTCCTGGCTTTGGCGTGATCTTTATTATATTCGCTGATGTATTTCTCGATGGAGAGCTTGACGGCATTGTTCACCTTGGTGGCCAGAACCTGATAGGACGAGCCGTTCTTGGCCAGCGCATCATGGACGGTCTGGTACTGGGTCTGATATTCCGCCGAGGAGGTATCTACGCTGTCGAGACTCTCGCCGTCGCCGGAGAGCAGCCGCAGGGTGAGCTGGCGGCTCACATCGGCCAGCGTCGTCTCATCCACGGTCTTGACAGCCTCACCCGTCTCCTCGACGGTCTGGCTGGTGAAGAGGGCCGTGCTGTAGCTGGGGTCGGCCCAGATGGTCCATACTACGCTGGTGGACGCCAGCGTGATGCCGGAGGTGTCGTAGATCTCACCGCGGGTGGCCTGGATGGTGCTGTCCAGCAGCTGCTGCTGGGCCGCATACTGGCGGAAGGTCGCGCCCTGTTTTATCTGGATGTTATACAGGCTGTGGGTGACGATGCCCGCAGCCGCCACTACAAAAAATACCGCCGCGCCGAAGCTGAAATGCCGCAGCCGCGCACTGAGGCGCTCGTGCGGGTCGCTGCGGCGGAGGCGGTAGTAGATGCTCTTATGCTGGTCGTTGGAGGGCTTGTTTTGCATGGTATTCTCCTGCAGAAACCAGAAAAGCGTGCGCTGCCGCACGCTTTTCTGTCTGTTTGCTTATTTTGCGCTGCGGACGGAGGCCAGAATGGTCATGGCGCCGTCGTGCAGGAAATCCGTCCACTGGTGGACAGCCGACTCCCTGCGCACCAGTACGCTGTCGCTGTCGAGGCGGATGTAGGTGAGCTGGCTCTGGTCCATCTTCATGAGGCCCAGCCGCCCGGCCACCTCTTCCACGCTGGTGATGTTGGTCTTGCTGTTGAGGACACTGTTATAGTAGGTGTACTGGCTCTGCTCGCTCACGAGTTCCGCTTTGGCCTTCTGGATCTGGTCGTTGACCTCCACCAGCTGGGCCTCGCTCCACAGCAGGCTTACCGCAAAGCCTGCCAGCAGCGCCATCGAGATCAGTTGAAGTGCGTGCTGCATGGCCGCCTGGAACGGGCTGAGACGGCGTTTGCCGCCCTTTTCCACCCGCAGTGCGACCCTGCGCTGAGTCTGAGGCGCTTTTCTGCGACGCACCTCAGACGACATATCATAAGCTGGCTGACCCATAGTTGATCTCCTCCTCTTACATTGAGCGGCGTCTTATCCGGCTCAGAGTTTCTCCAAAACGCGCAGATGAGCAGAACGGCTGCGCCGGTTCTCCTCCAGTTCCTGCTTGTCGGCCTCGATGGGCTTCCGGGTAATGAGCTTTGCCTTCGCCTTGCCGCCGCAGACGCAGACCGGGAACTCCGGCGGGCAGGTGCAGGCGGTGGACCAGCGGCGGAACTTGTTTTTCACCAGCCGGTCCTCCAGCGAATGGAAGGTGATCACACACAGCCTTCCGCCCGGGGCAAGGTGGTCGAAGATGGTATCCAGACCTTCCTCCAGAGCGTCCAGCTCGTGGTTGACCGCGATACGCAGCGCCTGAAAGGTGCGCCGCGAAGGATTCTTGTTCTTGCGCCGCTCCGCAGGCGGCATGGCGCCGGCCACGATGTCGGCCAGCTGCAAAGTCGTCTCGATGGGGGCCGTCTCGCGGGCCTCCACGATATGGCCGGCGATCTGCCATGCATAGGGCTCTTCGCCGTAGTCCCGCAGGATGCGGGAGAGCTCTTCCCGGCTGGCGGTGTTCACGAGGTCTGCCGCCGTCTCCCCCTGCTGGCTCATCCGCATGTCCAGCGGGGCGTCTGCCCGGTACGAAAAGCCCCGGGCCGCGTCGTCCAGCTGATGGCTGGAAACGCCGAGGTCCAGCAGCGCACCGTTTATCTTCTCGATGCCGAGGCTCTCGAGGGCTTGTCCGGCATAGCGGAAGTTTATCTGCACCACCGTGGCCGGGAGCCCGGCCAGCCGCGCCCTGGCGGTCTGCACCGCGTCGGGGTCCTGGTCGAGGGAGACGAGCCGCCCGCCTTTTGCGCCGTCCAGCCGGAGGGCGATCTGGCGGGAGTGTCCCGCGCCGCCCGCCGTGCCGTCGAGATAGGTGCCTGCCGGGTCGATGTTCAGTCCGTCGAGGCACTCGTTCAGAAGCACGGGGATATGCTCAAACGAGGCCGGGTCGAACTGTGCCAAATCTTCTGTCTGAGTCATCGCGCCCAGCCTCCTTTCGTTTCGTGTTCCGAGCCGTCCGATACGCCGGACATCTCCCGGGGAGTTTGTCCCGTTTTCTGCTCTGTCAAGATACCTGACGACTCTATTTTATTTTAGCAAATCGAAACGCCGAATGCAAGTTTTTTCCTGCGCTTTTTTCCTACAAAATGTTACAAAAAAAGCCCCTGCGAATCGTCATTTTTACTCGCAGGGGACTGGATTCAGGTCAGGCGCGGCCCATCACACGCCGCGGCGGGGGGTCTGGCGCAGGTTCGCGCGGACGTTTTTCACCTGGGCGGCGTTCTCAGACATCGTCTCCTCGGTGGTTTTCAGCATATTATCGCAGTAATCCGTGACCGTCTGGCGGACGGCGCGGGCCTCGGTCTGGGCAGCGGAGACGATCTCGGACGCACGCTGCTGGGCGGCGCGGACTATCTCGGCCTCGCTCACGAGGATGCGGGCGCGCTCTTCTGCCTTCTTGACGATGGCCTGTGCCTGTGCGTTGGCCGACTCGATGAGCTGGGCGCGGTCGCTGACGATGGACTGGGCCTGACGCAGCTCCACGGGGAGGTTTGCACGGATGTCATCGAGATAGTCCCGAATTTGTTCCACATCCACGATGCGCTTGCCGCCCGAAAGGGGCATTCCGGTGCTCTCTTCCAGCAGGTCTTCGATGGTATCCAAAAGCTCGTTGACGTTCATCACGCTTCTCCTTCTTCCTCTGCGGCGTCTGCCATGGGCCTCACATATTTCCAGAGCAGGACTTTGCCGTACTTATACTGCTTCTTCAGCTGTAAGCCGCCCACTTCGGCGGGGAGGACGAGCTTCGTCTCGCTCTCGCAGATGACGATGCCGCCGGGGGCGACGCACTTGTCCACGATGGGGAGGATATTTTCCAGCGTGCCGTTGTGGAAGGGCGGGTCCAGCAGCACCAGATCGAACTGCTCCCGGCAGGCCGAGAGGAAGCGGGCCGCTTCGCCGATGTTGACGCGGCTGCGGTCAAAGACGCCGCAGTTCTTGCAGTTCTTCATGACGATGTTCACGGCCTCACGGTTCTCGTCCAGGAACACGCACCGGGCAGCGCCCCGGCTCAGCGCCTCAATGCCCAGCTGGCCGCTGCCTGCGTACAGGTCCAGCACACGGGCTCCGGGCAGGTCGAACTGGACGATGCTGAACATCGCCTCCTTCACCTGATCGAGGGTGGGGCGGGTAATATCCGTGCCGGGCAGCGCTTCCAGCCGTCTGCCGCGGGCTTCTCCTGCAATGACTCGCATGGTTTTGGCCTCCTTCGGGTCTTTCCTGTTATCGTAACTTCATATTATCGTCATACCGCCGGTCTTTGTCAAGGGCAGCGTCATGATTCGTTGCGTTACGGTCATGAATGTGCTAAAATCATACCAGAACGCCGCTTTTTCGGGCGTACAAAAGGAGAGTATTTATCATGAAAGTCCTGCTCATCAACGGCAGCCCCCACGAGAAGGGCTGCACCTATACTGCACTGAGCCTCATCGCCGGGGAGCTGAACGCCGCCGGCATCGAGACGGAGATCCTGAACGTCGGCACAAAGCCCGTGGGCGGCTGCATCGGCTGCGGCGGCTGTGCTGCCGGCAAGGGCTGCGTCTTCGGCGGCGTGGTCAACGAGGCCATCGAGAAAGCCAGGACTGCCGACGCCTTCGTCTTCGGCACGCCGGTGCATTATGCTTCCGCCTCCGGCAACATGACCAGCTTCATGGACCGTCTCGCCTACGCGGGCGGCAGGTATCTGGCCTACAAGCCCGCCGCCATCTGCTGCTCGGCCCGCCGCGCCGGCACCACATCCACCCTCGACCAGCTGGTGAAGTACCCCGAGTTCTTCCATATGCCGCTGGTGAGCGGCTCCTACTGGCCCATGGTCCACGGCTCGAACCCCGAGCAGGTGCTGCAGGACGCCGAGGGCTGCGCCGTCATGCAGGAGCTGGGCCGCAACATGGCCTGGCTGCTCCGGTGCATCGAGGCCGGCAAAGCCGCAGGCATCCAGCACCCGGAGAATCCCCGCAGACCCATGACCAACTTTATCCGCTGAGCTTTTTCAAAGAAGGGCCGCGTTCCCGGCGGGAACGCGGCCCTTCTATCTGAAATTTTATTCAGAAACCGATAAAATCCGGCCCGGATTCTTTTTTCGTTCATAACTTTGTGGTAGCATAGGAACTAAAGTATTTTGCCACGGAGAACATTTGCCATGGAACACTACGATTGGAACGACGGCTGGCTCTTCACCCCGGTCTTTGACCCCGCCATCGTGCGGCCGGAATGCCCGGAGCTGACCCTTGAGCCGGTGCGCCTGCCCCACACGGTCAAGGCCCTGCCCTACAATTACTGCAACGAGAACGACTACCAGAAGCTTTCGGGCTACCGGCGGGAGTTTTTTGCGCCCAAAGAATGGGAGGGCCGCACCGTCCTGCTCACCTTCGGGGCCGTGGCCCATGACGCCACGGTGTTCTGCAACGGGCGGCGGGTGTTCCACCACAGCTGCGGCTACACCGCATTTACCGTCGATCTGACCAGTGCTCTCCATCTGGGCCAGAAGAACGTGGTGGCTGTCCGCTGCGACAGCCGCGAAGATCTGAACATCCCGCCCTTCGGCGGGCAGATGGACTTTCTGACCTACGGCGGCATCTGCCGCGCCGTCTGCCTCGACGTGAAAGAGCCCGCCTACCTGCGGGACATCTTCATCGAGACGAAGGCCGAGGGTGGTTTCCGCATCTACACGGCCACCGTGGGCGAGACCGTCGGCTGCACGTTACAGGCCGAGATACGCAGCCCCTCGGGCAGCCGGGCGTTCTACACCGGCGAGCTGTCGCTGCCCATCACTGGCGCACTGAACAGCGTCCATCCGTGGAGCATCGAGCATCCCACCCTCTACACCCTGACCGTCCGGCTCATCCGTCCCGGCACCGGCGGCCTGCCCGACCGGGTGCTGGACGAGAAAAGCTGCCGGTTCGGCTTCCGCACCCTGCAGTTCGTGGCGGGCGGGCTCTACCTCAACGGCCAGCGGGTGGAGCTGCGGGGCCTCAACCGCCGCCAGAGCTATGCCTATCAGGGCTATGCCATGCCCGACAGCATCCAGCGGCTGGACGCTCAGCTCCTGAAAAAGCAGCTGGGCTGCAACGCCGTGCGTCTCACCGCGCCCCCCAGCCCCGCCTTCCTCGATGCCTGCGACGAGCTGGGCCTTCTGGTCTTTGTGGAGATGCCCGGCTGGCAGCACGTCGGCGACGACATCTGGAAAGCGCAGGCTCTGCAGAACTGCCGCGAGATGGTCTGCCAGTGCCGCAGCCACCCCAGCATCTTTTTGTGGGGCGTGCGGGTCAGCGGCAGCGCCGACGATGAGAGCTTTTATAAGCGCACCAACGAGACGGTCCGCCGCCTCGACCCCACCCGCCCCACGGCTGGCACCCGCAGCACCCGCCGCAGCCAGCTTCTGGAAGATGTATACGCCTACACGGACTACTCCTACCACGGGCGCGGCGTCGGGTGCGAGGCCCGCACCGCCGTCACCCCCGACACCCGGAAAGGCTATCTCATCAGCGAATTCGAGGGCGCCCAGTTCCCGGCCAAGCCCTTCGACGACGAGCCTCACCGCCTGGCGCAGGCCCTGCGCTACGCCGCCGTCCTCAACGACACCATCGCTCAGCAGGGCGTGGCGGGCAGCTTCGGCTGGTGCATGACCGACTACAACACCCACCGCGAATTCGGCAGCGGCGACCGCATCAGCTATCAGGGTGTGATGGACATGTTCCGCAGCCCGAAGCTTTCTGCCGCCGTCTACGCCAGCCAGAAGACGCCCCGCTCCCCCTCCGACATCGTGCTCGAAATTTCATCCAGCATGGCGCTGGGCGACCATCCGGGCGGCTTTGCGGGGGCGTGCTGGGCGTTCACCAACGCCGAGAGCCTGCGGCTCTACCGGGACAACGACTTCGTAGCCGAGTTCACCCCCGACCGCCGGGGCCGCTTTGCGGCTCTGCCCCACCCGCCCATCGAGATACACGATTTCGTGGGCCTGCTGCTGGAGAAATACGAGAGCCTCGACCGCACTGCCGCGCCGCAGGTGGCCGCCATCCTCAACGAGATGCGCCGGGACGCTATGGAGCTTTCGCCCCTGTCCCGGGCGCGGATGTACTCGCTGCGCCTGAGCTGGAACGAGCTGGTGCAGCTTTATTACAAATATATCGGCGTGCTGGGCAGCCCCGCCGCTGTCTACCGCTTCGAGGCCGTGTGGCATGGCCGGGCCGTCCGCACCGTCGTGAAGGAGCCGGTGCAGAGCGTCCGGCTGGAATGCACCGTCCACAATCCCATCCTGACCGACGGCCCCACCTGGGACTGTGCCGCCGTGAGCCTGCGGGCCATCGACCAGAACGGCAACCTCCTGCCCTATTGTGGTGAGGCCGTTCAGCTGAGCGTAGAGGGGCCGCTGCGCATCCTCGGCCCCAGCGTCGTCCCTCTGCGGGGCGGCATGGCAGGCACCTATCTCGCCACCACCGGCGAGGCCGGCCCGGCCAAGCTCCACTGCCGGATGGAGGGCGCCCTGGACACCGAAGCTTCCCTCACCATCCGCTGCCGGGAGGAGTGAGCGGCCCTTAAATGCCGTCTCTTTACGATAGGTTTGCACTCTGTTCAAAATTTTCTCATGGTTGCATGGTATCCTGAAAGCAGAAAAACACAGAGGGGCGGCGCACCCGCCCCTCTTTTATGAGGAAGGACGTTTATGAAAGAAAAGATACGCCAGTTCATGATAGGCCGCTACGGCACCGATGGTCTGAACCAGTTTTTGAGCATCGCCTCTCTCGTGCTGATCCTGGTCTATATCCTCACCCGTCTGCCGCTGCTGCTGTACGTCGGCGTGGTGCTGCTGGGTTTCTGCTACTACCGGATGTTCAGCCGCAACATCTCCAAGCGCACCGAAGAAAATTATAAATACTACGCCGTGAAGGACCGCATCCGCAATAAGTTCAGCGGCCTGAAGGACCAGTGGGACAACCGCAGACTCTACCACTATTACCGCTGCCCCCAATGCCGCCAGAAGCTGCGCGTTCCCCGGGGCCGGGGCCGCATCCAGATCTCCTGCCCCCGCTGCGGCACCCAGTTCATCAAGAAGAGCTAACGTATGTTTGGATATGTCATCCCGAATCAGGCCGCGCTGGACGATGAGGCCAAGGCCCGCTACCGCACGGCCTACTGCGGCCTCTGCCGCCGCATCGGTGCGCTCCACGGCCTGCGGGGCCGTCTGACGCTGAGCTACGATCTGACGTTCTTGGATCTGCTGCTTTCCAGCCTCTACGAGGGCGAGAGCGAGTGCGTCACCGGCAGCGGCCACTGCCCCATCCACCCCATCCGGAAGATAAACTGGCGGCACAGCGGCCCCACCGACTACTGCGCCGATATGAGCGTGGCGCTCCACTACTACAACGCCGCCGATAAATGGAACGACGACCGCAGCCTGCTGGGCTTCGGCTTCGAAAAGCTGCTGGACTCCCCTGCTCAGACCGCCGCACAGCGCTGGCCCCGACAGTGCAGCGCCATCCGCACCTGCCTCGACCGGCTGACTCAGCTGGAAGCCGAGGGCAGCGAGGACCTCGACGCTGTGTCGGGCTGCTTCGGCGAGCTGATGGCCGAGCTGTTCGACTATAAGCAGGACCACTGGTCGCCGGAGCTGCGGAGCATCGGCTTCCATCTGGGCAAATTCATCTACCTGCTGGACGCCTACGATGACCTGGCACGGGACGAGAAAAAGGGCGCATACAATCCGCTGCGCACCCTCAGCCGTCAGCCCGGCTACGAGGAAGAGATGCGGGACATCTTCGAGCTGCTGTTGGCCCGGTGCGCCAGAAGCTTCGAGCGTCTGCCCTGCGTAGAGGACGCGGACCTTCTGCGGAACATCCTGTATTCCGGCGTGTGGCTCAAATACAACTGCAAGCAGGCCAAAGAGCCCCCAAAAAAGTAACCAATTCCGCCCAAAAGGCGGATTTTGTCTTGATTTTGCAGGCTCTGTCCTGTAGACTGTAATATTGTATGGAACGAAAAGGCCGCGCATGGCCTGAGAGACGTGAGGAAGTAGACCCATGAGAGATCCCTATGAGGTGCTGGGCATCCAGCGCGGCGCAACCGACGACGAGATAAAGAAAGCCTACCGTGCCAAGTGCAAGCGCTGGCACCCCGACCTGAACCCCAACGACCCCACCGCCGAAGAGCACTTCAAAGAGGTGCAGGCAGCTTACGACGCCATCACCAAGGGCGACACCGGCCCCCAGATGGGCGGACAGCCCGGCGGCGGCTACGGCCAGCAGGGTTATTATCAGGGCGGCTACCAGCAGGGATACGATCAGGGCTACAGCCAGAACGGCTGGCAGCAAGGCGATTTCGGCTTCGGGTTCGACCCGTTTGGTTTCGGATTTGGTTTTGGCGGCTACCAGCAGCAGAGCGGGGCCAGCTACTCCGGCTCTGACAGCCCTGAGATGCAGGCGGCCCGCAACTTTGTAGCCAATGGCCGCTACGCGGAGGCCCGCCGGGTGCTGGACGGCATGAACAACCGCTCGGCGCGGTGGTACTACCTCTCCTCGCTGGCCAATCAGGGCCTCGGCAACAGCATCGACGCGCTGCAGGACGCCCGCCGCGCCGTTCAGCTGGACCCCAATAACACCGAATACCAGATGCACCTGCGCCGGATGCAGAACCCCGGCCAGACCTACCGCACCCAGACCACCTACGCCCAGCCCGGCGGGCTGATGCGCTGGTGCTGGAGCATGATCTTGCTCAATCTGCTCTGCAACTGCTGCTGTGGCGGCGGCTGGGGCTGGCGGTTCCGGATGTAAATAAGACAGAAAAAACCTCCCGTGCTGACGCACAGGAGGTTTTTTCTTTTGATGTTAATTGATAACGATGGTCCGTGTGATCTTCTCGCAGGAATAGTTGCCGGAGACTGTTGCCGTCTGGGTGTAGATACCCGGCTGCGTCGGGAACTCCGTGGACTTGCTGCTGAACAGGCCCTTCTTTTTATAAGTACAGGTGACCTTGGCATTATCGACCACCACGCCGTCCGACTCCAGCAGAGCGCCGACATTGTGTGCCTCAGCCTCGGCCAGCGTCATCCCGGCGGGCAGGTCTTCGGCCCAGTAGAGGCGGACGCCCTCGGTCTTGGGCTTTATCTTGAACATGGCCACACCGGCGGTGTTCAGATCGCCGGATTCCAGCGCCACGGCACCCGCGATATATCTGCCCGAATCCACGGGCTGCTCATCCAGATAGATGCGGCTGAACGCGCCCTCGGGAAGGTAGCGGCGGATGAGCTCGAGGGAGAGCTTCAGACCCATGGACATATCCTTCAGGGTGGGGATATAGAATTTCAGGGTATCCATCACCTTGACGACCTCATCGGCCACGCCCAGCAGCACACTGACGTCGTTGCCGTCGATGAGCTGTTTGATATAGGCGTAGACATTGAACTCTTCTACCTGATCAGGGGTCTTGGACATCTTGCGGGGCAGGGGTATCATCTTGAGCAGGGTGCGGAGCTTATCGGAGAGCACGAGGGTGACGTAGCCCTTGGCTTCGCCCTTGATGCCCAGCACCACGCCGATATACTGCGCGTCCGCCGGGCGGGTGACCACCGACAGCTCGAACGGGGAGCCATAGACCAGCTTGCCGGCAGCCTGCAGACGGATGGAGACGACTTCATTCGTCTCTTCCAGCCGGGTCTGAGAGGCGCGGGGCAATTCGGTCTCTGCCGAGGCGGCCAGCACCGGGGTCACCATGCTCAGCATGAGGGCTGCTGTGAGAAGCAGCGAAAGCAATCTTTTGGCCTTCATATGGACAAACCTCCTGTATTCATCATCTTCAGCCGGGCGGGCCGTGCAGGCTGACACTCCGGCTGATATGATTTTACCGCAAATCCCTGCTGTGGTCAATGACGGGATTCAGACAAAAGGGCTGCTGTGCTTTTCCGCACGGCAGCCCGGATGATATTTTTCTGTTTACAGGATGCGCTCAGAGAAAACGTCCGGCTCAGTACAGCATCAGTGCAGAGCCGATGGGGTAGCCTACGAATGCAGCGGCCAGAAGTGCGATCACCATCAGGGGCAGGCCGTATTTCACCACCTGAGAGGTGTTGGTCCAGCCGGTACCGATGGCCAGCGCCACATTAGGATGGGCCGGGGGCAGAACGAATGCATAGCTGGCACCCATGCCGATCATGGCAGCCATCGAGGCGGCGTTCAGTGCACCGCCGGAAGCCAGACAGATGGGCAGCGCGACTGCGCAGACCACCGTGACCGTGACCATGTTGGAGCAGGCGTTGGTCATGATATAGGTCCAGACTGCGAACACGAGGACGATCAGCACCGGATTCAACCCGGTCAGCACCGGCTCGATCGCGCCTGAGAGCCATGCGGTCAGGCCGATGTCCGCGTTGGTCATGGCTGAGCCGATGGCCAGTGTGGCCGCTGCCATCACAAGTCCGCCCCACTGGGCACCCTTGCTCATCGCTTCCTTGAAGTTGAGCAGCGGTTTGCCATCGATCGAGATCATGAACATTGCGATTGCGCCGATCATCGGCGGGAATGTCGTTCCTCTTGCAGAGAAGAAGGATGCCACACCGGGCAGGACGCCCTTGAGGAACTCCGGCATCACCCATGCTACGACCACGGCAAAGAAGATGCCGACGATCCATTTTTCCCGCTTTTCCATCGGCTTGAGGTCAACCTTGAGGTTTTCGGCGTTCAGCTCACGGAGTTTTGCCGTATCGGGACGGAGAATAAAGCGGAAAATCGCCAGCATCGCCACAAAACTGATCAGACCGACCGGGATAGCCTCGGCCATGTAGTGCGCATAGGAGATGGTACTGCCGGACATCTGGTTATAGAAGCCCAGTGCCATGACCGGGAAGGTATGGGAGATGGGGGTCATGCCGCAGGAGATGGCGCAGCTGAACAGGGTGCCCAAGATCAGCGTATTGGCGAGCTTGTCGCTCTTTTCCAGTTTTAGCTCACTGCACACCGAATTGAGGATGGGCATATAGATCACGAAGAGGACGACCGGGGACATGACCATGCCGATGAGCAGCACGGACAGGCAGTAGATGGTGATGAACCACCACGAGCCTTTTGACGCCAGCCGGTTGGTGATAAAACCGATCGCGCAGCGCTTCACAAAAGAAGTCTGCCCGACGGCATAGGTGCACATAAAAGTGAACAGCAGAAATGCAAAGGTAGAGTTGCCAAACGAGCTGCTCAGGATCGAGCCCATCTTCAGCTCAGGCACCAGCGTCAGGCCCGCCAGACAGAGGTAGCTGGGCCAGTCAATGGATTCGGTGAGCCAGAGCAGCAGCACGCCCAGCAGGATGCCCAGCACCTGCATACCGGAGGCCGACATCCCTGCCGGGGCAGGGATCATCCAGAACCCCAAGATGATCAGCAACGAGATCAGATAAACGACCGTTCTTTTTGTTCCTTTCATTTTTATCCTTCCTTTCACAGGACCGCATTCTGCCGCAGCAGCTCTGCACAGATCTCTGGGTAGCCCGCGTTGGGGTCTTTGGCCTTGCAGGCAGCTGCCACACCGGCGGCATGGCCGGTCGCAAATCCTGTACCCATCACCCGGACGGATGCAAACGCTACCGGGTCTGCGCTGACGGTACGGCCCGCAGCGTAAAGATTATGGATATTTTTTGAGGTAATGGCTCGCAGCGGGATGCTGTAATAGTCATTGTCCTTGATGAACTGGTACGAGAGCATACTGGTCAGCTTGTTATGCATCTCACAGGGCCATGCGCCACAGGCCACCGCATCCTCCTGCTTTACAGCGTCCATGACATCTTCTGCAGTGATCATATAGTCACCGATGATATGCCGGGTATCCCGCAGGCCAAGCTGTGCTCCGGTCGAGACCAGCCGGGCGTTTTCCATTCCCGGCAGATACTGACGGAAGGCTTTCATATAGTCCTGACACTGCCGCCGGGTATCCCGCTCGCACGCTGTCAGGGTCGCGGCATCCATCGAAGTCACAAAGACGCTGGGTAGGATTGCATAGGCCGTATCCTCATGAGTCCGGAAAACGATGCCGGACTCTTTCGTCAGGTGCTGATAGCCGTCTGCCTTGGCCTGCTTGAATACTTTTTCCAGAATATCCGGTTTGAACTGCACCGAGGGGTCGATGTGGTCGATCCGCATCATCTTGGTGGAGAGGTAGCCGTGCCCCTGCCCGTCTCCGAAGCGGATCTCCGCCCCGGCCTGATGGGCTAGATTGGCATCGCCCGTTGCATCCACGAACTGGTCTGCCTCAAACCAGTATTCCTGCTCATCGTCCACACAGCAGATGCTCGTGATGCGGTCGCCTGCCTCATTTTTCCGGGCCGAGATCACCCGGCAATGGAGCAGGACTTCCAGCCCATAGTCCTCGGTCAGGCAGTCCAGCGCATATTTCAGCTCCTCTTCATCAAATGTGATGATCGAGTTTCCGGTCGAGGACTTTTTCAGGACGGTGTGGATGCCCACCTCCTTCAGCTTTTCCAGCACTTCCTGACCGATGCCTTTGACGACCTGTCTGGCGTTCTCGCCCCGGGTGTAGAACCCGCAGTAGGATGCGACATTCGCGTTGGTCGCCTGTCCGCCCAAGCTGCCGCCCCGCTCAATGAGCAGGACTTTTGCACCGGCTTTCAGCGCGCCCAGTGCTGCCGCAACGCCCGCAGAGCCACCGCCTGCAACGATGACATTATATCTGTTTGTTTGGTTCATATTTTTTCTCCTTTCATTGATTTTTTTGGTCAAATCTATTATAATCTTTGTGATTTGATTTGTAAAAATCATATTTACTATCATACCGATAGTATTTCGCTATCGATTCAGTCAGGAGACAGTATGGAAAAGAACCAGTTGCTCTATGTCCTTGAGACAGCCCGCTGCGGCAGCGTCACCCGGGCTGCCGAAAAGCTCCATCTCTCACAGCCCTCCCTCTCCAACCAGATTATCCAGCTGGAACAGGAGCTGGGCATCCCGCTGTTTGAGCGCAGCCACAAACGTGTCACCCCCACCTCTGCCGGTGAATTTTTTGTCCACGAAGCGGAGCGCATCCTCCGCGACATGGGTTCCTTGCAGCAGCAGATGGAAGAGATGTCCAACAAGACCCGCGGCAGTCTGCGGCTGGGTGTCCTGAGCGTGATGTGCTCTCTGCACATCCCCGAACTCGTGGCAGACTTCAAACGCCGACATCCCGGGCTTGAGATCTTTCTGCGGGAGGCCGGCAGTGCCGACCTGCTGCAACAGCTGAACGATAACGAGCTTGACGCCGCCTTTGTCATCCTCCGCAGCGGCACCGCGCAAAAGGATCTGCACACGCTCCCGCTCTGGAACGCGGAGACCCTTATCGCCATGCCTGCCGCATGGTGCAGTGAAACGCTCACCTCTCTCACATTGGAGCAGCTCGCCCGGTATCCACTGATCATCGCAGGAAATCACTTCAATATGGGGCAGATCATCACTTCTCAGATGGATGCCGCCGGACTGCACTACAATATCATCAGCTCCTGCAATCAGATTGATTCCTGTCTGGCACTGGTCAGCAAAGAGATGGGGGTCACTTTTTGCGCTGCCGCGACCGCATCTTACTATGCGCACCAAAACATCCACCTTGTCCCATTTTCGCCCTCTGTCCACCGCACAGTCTCTTTTGTCTACCGGAAAGACCCTGCTTATTATCCGGTGCTCCGCCTTTTTCTGGAAGAGCTTCAAGCGCAGGCTCTTCATCCGGACACAAAAGAGGGCGCAAAAAAGCCGCCACACAAGACCGATGTGTGACGGCTTCTCCGTGATTCAGATCTTTCTGTTTACAGGATGCGCACCCGGACGACGGCGGGGATGGCCGAGAGCTTCGCGGCCAGTGCATCATTCACCGCACCGGTGGCGTCCAGCATGGTGTAGGCCATGTTCTTCCTGCTCTTGTTCACCATATTCTCGATGTTCAGGCCCGCCTCCGTGGTCAGGGCGGTGATCTGGCTGATCATGCCCGGCTCGTTCTTGTGGATGATGCAGATGCGCTTGCCGCCGGCGCGGGGCTGATGCACCTCAGGCATGTTCACCGAGTGGGTGATGTTGCCGTTCTTGAGGTAGTCGCTGAGCTCCTGGGCGGCCATGACCGCGCAGTTGTCCTCGGCCTCCGGGGTGGAAGCGCCCAGATGAGGCGTGCAGATGACGCCCGGACGGCCCAGCAGAGCTTCCGTGGGGAAGTCGGTCATATAGCAGGACACTTTGCCGGAGTCAAGGGCTTCCAGCAGGGCGTCGGTGTTCACCAGCTCACCGCGGGCGTAGTTCAGCAGCTTGACACCGTCCTTGCAGAGGGCCAGCGTCTGGGCATTGATGGTGTCCTTGGTGGTGGGCAGATACGGCACATGGATGGTGATGTAGTCGCAGAGGGGCAGCATATCATTCAGGTTGACGCAGTGACGGACCTGACTGCTCAGGTTCCACGCAGCATCAATGGAGATATAGGGGTCATAGCCGTAGACCTTCATCCCCAGCTCGATGGCACAGTTGGCGACGCGGGAGCCGATGGCGCCCAGGCCGATGACGCCGAGGGTCTTGCCCTTGATTTCGTTGCCCACGAACTGCTTTTTGCCCTTCTCCACGCTCTTTGCCATGGCGGGGTCACCGGCAAGACCCTGAGTCCACTGGGCGGCAGCAGCCACATTGCGGCTGCCCGCAATGAGCATACCGACGACCAGTTCCGCCACAGCGTTGGCGTTGGCACCGGGCGTGTTGAACACCACGATGCCCTGCTCACTGCACCGGTCGAGAGGAATGTTGTTGACACCGGCACCGGCGCGGGCAATGGCCAGCAGGTTGTCATTGAAGGTGGTGTTCAGCAGATCGGCGCTGCGGACAAGGATGCCGTCGGGGGCGTCGGTGTCCACCGAGACGTCGAACAGGTTTTTGTTCAGCTTTGCCAGACCCACCGGGCTGATGGCGTTGAGTGTTTTTATCGTATACATAGGTGTGATCTCCTTTTGGAACGGGCTTGCCCTCTCCGTCTTTGCTTCGCAAATCCACCTCTCCCAAAGGGAGAGGCAAAAGCCTGACGGTCAGGTTCAGGCTCTCCCTTTGGGAGAGCTGTCACCGAAGGTGACTGAGAGGGCAAGGACGGTATAAATCATGCATTCTCTTTGCGGAACTTCTCCATGAAGTCTACCAGCTTGTCGATGCCCTCGGCTGGCATTGCGTTGTAGATGGAGGCGCGCATACCGCCCACGAGGCGGTGGCCCTTCAGGTTGACGAAACCGGCGTCTGCGGCCTCGGCGCAGAACTTCTTGTCGAGGTCGGGGTCAGGGCTGGTGAAGGTGACGTTCATGGTGCTGCGGCAGCGGTGCTCCACGGGATTGTTGAAGAAGTCCTGACCATCGAGGTAGTCGTACAGGACCTTGGCCTTGGCCTCGTTGATCTTCTGCATATTGGCAAGGCCGCCGATGTCATTTTCCAGATACTTGAGCACCAGACCGGTCATGTAGATGCACCAGCAGGGCGGCGTATTGTACATGCTGTCCTTGGCCAGCAGGGTGGTGTAATTCATCATGGTGGGTACATTGTCGGCGGCATGGCCCAGCAGGTCGTCCCGGACGATGGCGATGGCCATGCCGGCGGGGGCGACGTTCTTCTGGACGCCGAAATAGATGCAGCCGTACTTGGTGACGTCCACGGGCTTGGAGAGGATCATGGAGCTCATATCCGCCACCAGCGGCACACCCTCCACCTGAGGCACCTCGACATACTGGGTGCCGAAGATGGTGTTGTTCTGGCAGATGTGGATGTAGCTTGCATCCTTGTCGTAGTCGATGGCGTTCACGTCCGGGATGTAGGTGAAGTTCTTATCCTTGCTGGACGCAACAATCCTGGCCTCACCGAACTTTGCGGCTTCCTTTGCGGCCAGGTTGGAGAAGTTGCCGGTGACGATGTAGTCGGCCTTGCCAGTGGTCATGAAGTTCAGCGGCACCATGGCGAACTGCTGGGTCGCGCCGCCCTGGAAAAAGCCGACCTTATAATGATCGGGAATGTTCATCACCCGGCGCAGGGTGGCTTCGGTGTCGGTGATGATGGCGTCGAACCACTTGCTGCGGTGGCTCATCTCCATCACGCTCTGGCCGCTGCCGCCGTATTCGAGCAGCTCTGCCTGAGCCTGCCTGAGCACCTTTTCGGGCAACATGCTGGGACCTGCGCTGAAATTATAAACTCGTGCCATGACGTGTTCTCTCCTTTTCCTCTATCTGACGGCCCGTTCGGGCGTTGTGCTCTGGATTTGTCCGTAGTATAATGGTTTTTGGGGGTGCAAAACAAGAGCATCTTTGCACAAAGTTGAGCCGTCAAAGCCCGGGCGGGCGCACGAAGCGCACAAATGTCCCCGTGCAGAGGACATTTTCAGAGACATTTGTAAAATAGCTAGCGGAGAACCGCATGACTGCTGGATTTTCTGCTCTTGTCCTTTCTCCTGATCTTTGCTATAATGGCAGTATCTGAGACAAATGTAAAATCAAGTTTTTTACTCATAAAGGAGAGATCGCCCCCATGTATGGCATTCCGGACAGGCTGAAAGCCCTTTCGGCGGCGGAGGAACAGGTGCTTCTGGCCCTGTGGGACTGCAAACCGCCCGTGTCGCGGCGGGACATCGGTGCGCGTCTGGCCGAAAAAGGCTGGGCCGCCGCCACCGTGCTGAACTTTTTGTACCGGCTGGAAGAGAAGGGCTGGGTCACCTGCGCCAAAGAGCAGAACCACAACCTCTACGCCCCCACCGTCACCCGCCGGGCCTACGGCGTCTACACCATGCGCCAGCGGCTGGACACCGTCTTTGGCGGCGACCTCGCGCAGGCTGTGCGGGCGCTGGTGAGCGAGAGCGGCTGCTCCCAGAGCGAGCTGGAACAGGCCATCGCTGTGCTGAACGAAAAGCACGCAGAAGCGGAAGAATATGACCTGTATGACCCCTACGGCTGAGCACCCGCCTTTATAACACAAAAAGCTCCCTATTACGGGAGCTTTCGCGTTGCATTCTGTTAAACATTATGATAAGATAGCAGATGAAAAGGCGCTGCACATACGGCAGGCGGTTGGCTCCACTTCCGAAAGGAGGTGAGAGATATGCCCATTACTTTGACGCTCCATATTTTTGGACTGGTCTTTACCATCAGAGTGAAAAGCGAAAACCGCCACCCTGGCCGGTGACGGTTTTCTTGATAAACCTTAGTCACTAAAAGGGTCAACCGCTTGTCGCAGTGCCTTTTCTATTTGTAGTATAGTGATTTTTTACTGCTTTGTCAAGCATTCGGAGGATATAGGTATGGATTGCAAACTTCGCGCCAAAAACTGCGGCGGCTGCCCGATGCTGGCCACCGAATACGCCGCACAGCTCAAAAAGAAAGAGGCCGACGTCCGCGCCCTGCTGGGCAAATACGGCCCTGTCGCCCCCATCCGGGGGATGGAAACGCCCTACCACTACCGCAACAAGGTCATTTCCACCTTTGCCCCCGCCGCCGGTGGAAAACTCACCTCCGGCATCTACGCGGCCCGCACCCACAAGGTGCTGCTGGTGGAAAGCTGCCTTTTGCAGGACGAGGTACTGGACAAGGTGATGCTGGCCGTCCGCGCCGCCGCCAACGCCTGCCGCTACCAGCCCTTCAACGAGGACAAAGGCACCGGCCTGCTCCGCCACTGCCTGCTCCGCCGGGGCGTCGCCACCGGTCAGGTGATGGTGGTGCTGGTCACGGCCCAGCCCGTGCTGCCCGGCGCGAAGAACTTCGTGAAAGCCCTGCTGGCCGAGGCCGAAAAGCGGGGCGTCCCCGTCACCACCGTCGTACAGAACTACAATCCCCGCCGCACCAGCGTCGTTCTGGGCGAGGACGAAAAAGTCCTCTACGGCAAGGGCTTCATCCTCGACACCCTCTGCGGCAAGACCTACGCCCTCAGCCCCCGCAGCTTCTATCAGGTGAACCCCGTCCAGACCGCCGTGCTCTACGGGCTGGCCGTCGATGCCGCCCACCTCACCGGCAAAGAAGTCGTCCTCGACGCCTACTGCGGCATCGGCACCATCGGCCTGACAGCCTCTGACAAGGCCCGGCAGGTGGTGGGCGTGGAAGTGAACCGGGACGCCGTCCGGGACGCCATCGGCAACGCGAAGCACAACGGCGTAAAAAACGCTCGCTTCTTTGCCGCTGACGCCACCGCATGGATACGGGAAGCCGCCGACGCGGGCCAGAAGGCCGACGTCGTCTTCATGGACCCGCCCCGGGAGGGTTCGACGCCCGCCTTCATCGAGAGCGTGGCCCGCATGGCCCCGAAGCGCATCGTCTACGTCAGCTGCAATCCCGAGACGATGGCCCGCGACCTCGCGCTCCTGACCCAGAAAGGCTACCGCGCCGAAGGCTTCACGCCGGTGGATATGTTCCCCCACAGCGCACATTGTGAAGCGGTCGGGTCGCTGGTCCGTGTAAAATAAAAGAGGAAAAAGATATGGCATCGTTTTCTGGCATCAAGAACACCCTGCTGGCCAGCAGTCGGACAAAGAAGCTGCCCCCGCCCATGACCCAAACCTGAAAAGCAGCAAGGCTCCGGAGCGATATGCTCCAGGGCCTGCTGTCATTTTTTATGGAAAAAAATCATGATTCCCGGGTCGCTGCGGTACTTATTTTTTGTCCACAGGCTCTGCCTCTGCAGTGACTACGATGATGCGCACCGTTTTCTGCTTTCCACCGAAATAGGTCGTAGTACTAAGTGCAGTGCCTATGTAGCGGATATCTCCGGGCTTTTTGCCTGTCAGCTTACCTGCATTCACAGCTTTTTGGCTCAGGATCTTATCCATCACATTATAAGCCTGTCCGGCTGTTCCGATCTCATCGGCAAAAACTGATCCATACCAGACAAAGTTGTTTTTATTGGGGCCGCCCTCATTGATTCCAAGAATCTCCTTGACTTTCGGAGGCAATTCACCATCCTTTATGTTCCGATCCGACTCGGACAACGCAGCGATAGCTTTTGCCATCGCTTGTTCATTCGCCCGGGGCTTAAAGGTATAATCCTCGTGCTTTCCGGCTGCAACTGAACTCTTGACGATGTCATTCAGAGCATCCGCAATGTCCTTGTCCCTCACAGCTTTGCTGCCGCAGGCGGTGAGAAGGGTCAGGGCCATTGCACCGGTCAGCACAACGGCCAGCAGTTTTTTCAACATCTTCATCGGTTGGTTCCTCCATAAAGTAAACGGTGTTTTCCCTGCCTTGACAGGCAGCTGGCTTTGTTTCATTGTACCCCCCCCCCCCCCTATATATTTGTCAAGGGGACGTTTATTTTTTGTAAACTGCCACAAATAATCAACCGCTGTTTTGAGTATGCTGCACAAACAAAGCCCCCGGCCGGGAGCGTTCTGGGCTCCGAGGCCGGGGGCGGGAGGGCATGATCTTGCCGGTTCAGAGCCCGAACAGCGCCAGCAGGCGGACGAAGAAGCTGCCCCCGCCCATGACCCAAACCCAAAAAACAGCAAGGCCCCGGAGCGATATGCTCTGGGGCCTTGCTGTCATTTTTTATGGAAAAAAATCATGCTTTCCGGGCGCTGCGGCGCTTATTTTTTTATCTCTGCGGTGACTACGATGATGCGCACCGTTGTCGGCTTTCCATCGTGATGGGTCATAGTACCAAGTGCAGTGCCTATGTGGCGGATATTTGCGGGTTCTTGGCCTGTCGGCTTATTTGCAATCTTATCGTTTTTGCTCAGGATCTCATTCATCGCATGATAAGCCTGTCCGGTTGCTCCGATCTCATCGGCAAAAACTGATCCATACCAGACAAAGTTGTTTTTATTGGGG
>OHST01000095.1_pt1 | contig 65713 bp, 56 predicted proteins | sample 1578841 | NCBI WGS metagenome assembly OHST01 (sample SAMEA3879593, study PRJEB24766) | human gut metagenome | biome: human-associated habitat; feature: feces | place: USA | collected 1985/1987 | reverse complement strand
CGCGGTCTCGACCTTGGCAAGGTCGCGCGTTACCAACTACGCCACTATCGCATATAATGACTGTTCCTTTTCAGAACAGTCATTATTTTACCTTATTCACAGTTTGTTGTCAATCATTTTTTACTAAAATTCCGCAACAACTGTTTTTCCTGCAACTGTTTTTTCTCCAGTTTTATAAGCTACTTTTGGCAGATTAGAATCTTCTAAGACAACAACCATAATATCTGGGCTATATCCTTCTTTCTTGATCAGATCGATATCAAACTCTACCAACTTATCTCCTGCCTTTACTTCTTGTCCACTCTTGACAAAATCCTTAAATCCTTTTCCATCTAATTTAACTGTATCAATTCCGATATGAATTAAAAGATTTAATCCTTCTTTTGTCTCGATTCCAATCGCATGTAAAGATGGTTTCATTAATGCTGTGATCTTTCCATCTGCTGGTGCAACAACGACACCTTTTTCTGGTTCGATCACAACACCATCTCCCATAGCACAAGTTGCAAATGCCTCATCTTTTGCCTGTGTCATTGCAAGAACTTTTCCTGTTGCTACCGCAACTAATTTACCATGTCTGATTTCTTTTTTCTCTTCTTCTTTGGAGGAAACTATGGGTGTTACCTCTTCTTCTTTGGAAGGATCTGTTCCATGCTGTGCATAATATTCCACATATTCTTCAAAATTACTCTTGATCACAGATACCTGTGGTCCATAAATAATCTGAATTCCTGTTCCTTTTTTGATGATTCCTTTGGAACCAGATTGTTTTAAGTACTGATCTGTCACCTTAGTTTCATCTGTTACTGTGATACGAAGTCTTGTAGCACAGCAGTCAATATCTTCAATATTTTTGATTCCACCAAGTCCTTTTAAGATCATAAAGGAAATTGGATCCTCTGGTGCGTCTGTATCTTCATTTGCTGCACCTTTTTTTGCCTGGTAATCAGCTTTTGTATATAATTTTACCTCTTCTTCGTCATCATCTCTACCTGGTGTTGGAAGATCAAATTTCTCAATGACAAATTTGAACACAAAGTAATATAATACTGCATAAACTGCAAATACTGGAAGGATCATCATCCAGTTACTCTTTGTCTGTCCCTGTAATACACCGTATAACATAAAGTCGATCAATCCACAAGAGAATGTTGTTCCGATACAGATCTTTAAGATATGCATTAATGCAAATGACAAACCTGCTAATCCACAATGTAAGATAAATAATCCTGGTGCAATAAATAAGAATGTAAATTCAATCGGTTCTGTAATTCCTGTAAGGAATGATGTTAATGCTGCTGAGAATAGTAATCCTCCAACAATTTTTCTTTTTTCTGGTTTTGCACAACGATACATTGCATAAGCTGCTCCAGGAAGTCCCGCCATCATGAAAGAATATTTTCCTGTCATGAATCTACATGCTTCTACTGCAAAATGTTTTGTATTTGGGTCTGCCAGCTGTGCAAAGAAGATATTCTGTGCACCTTCTACCATCTTTCCAGCAACTTCCATTGTTCCTCCAAGAGATGTCTGCCAGAATGGTAAATAAAATACATGATGTAATCCGAATGGAATTAATGCTCTCTCTAAGAATCCAAAGATTGCTGTTCCAAAATATCCAGAATGCATAACCAGATTACCAAGTGCAAAGATTCCACTCTGAATCGTTGGCCATACAAAGAAGCAGATAATACCTACACCGATATGTGCGATTACACTAATAATTGGCACAAAACGTACTCCTGAGAAAAATGCTAATGCTGCTGGTAATTGCTGTTTATAAAAGCGATTATGTAATGCTGCTGTTACAAGTCCTACGATAACTCCAGCAAATACTCCCATCTGAAGAGAATCAATACCACAGACACTCGTGATCTGTCCGTTTAAGACACTCTTTGCATATGTTCCGTCCGCTAAAATCTTTCCTGATAATTTTAACATCGCATTAATTGTTGAATTCATTACAAAGAATGAAATACCTGCAGAAAGTACTGCGACTGCTTTTTCATTTTTTGCCATTCCTAATGCTACTGCTAATGCAAAGATCAATGGTAAATTTCCAAAGATTGTATTACCGACCTGTGACATGATCGTTAAAAGCGCATTCAGGATAGTTCCCTCTCCCATGATTCCTTGTAAATGATACGCTGCGATCGTATCAGCATTAGTAAATGAAGATCCCAGTCCTAGTAAGATACCTGCAATTGGTAACACAGATACTGGAAGAAAAAATGATTTTCCGATCTGTTGTACTACCGCAAATGCTGAACTTTTCTTTTTCTTTGCCATTTTAATCCTCCTTTGTGACAAATTGATACATGGTTACTGTCTGATACACTTCTCCTGCGTCAAATACTGGTGCATCAAACTCTTTTGTGTTAATACTGTTTGGGAAATAATGTGGTTCCATGCAAAATCCACATCCTTTTCCATAGATCACTCCCCCTTTCCCTTTTGTTGATTTCATTGTATTTCCAGTGTAAAACTGTAATCCTGGAAGATCTGAATAAACTTCCATTTTAATACCCTGTTCTTCGTCCAATGCTTCCGCCATTTTTCGGAAACCACAATCTTTATTCCGAATTACAAAATTATGATCATATCCTTTGCCTTTTTCTAGTTGTTCATCTTCGGCATATAGATCATTCTTGATCTTTTTCCATTCACGGAAATCCATCGGTGTATGTTCTACTTTTCTGATTTCTCCTGTTGGGATCGTATCTTCATTGATCGGTGTAAATTCATCTGCATAAATCCTTACTTTTGTATTTTCGATCGTTCCGCTTTCATGTCCACCCAAGTTAAAGTAATTATGATTTGTCAGATTGATCAGCGTTTTCTTATCGCTGACTGCATGATAGGAAACGATCAATCCATTTGTTTCCGTTACCGTATAAATGATATTTGTTACCAATGTTCCCGGAAATCCTTGTTCCCCATCTGGACTTACATAAGTAAACTTCACTGCATGATCATCAATGATCTCACTATCCCATAAGACTTTGTGAAATCCATGTTCTTTGTCACTGTGAATGTTATGTTTTCCACGATTTTTTGCTACATGATACTCTTTCCCATCAATTTTGAATCTGGCATTTGAAATACGGTTTACATTCCGTCCGACAGTTGCTCCAAACATAATTCCATTCTCAAAATATTCTTCCAAGGTGTCATATCCAAGGGCTACATCTTTGATGTTTCCCTCCTTGTTTTTTACAAGGAGAGAAACAATATTTACACCAAAATCAGTAACTTTGACTGCAAATCCATTTTGATTTTCAATCGTGTATAGAAATGCTTCTCTTTTATCTTCTAAAAAGCCAAAACTTTCTTTTGTTACACCCATATCAGCCTCCTGCTTAGTGTCCATGTTCCATTAAGTCCATAACAACAGGATCTGTAGAATGAACTCCTTTTGCTTTAAGTTCTTCAATCTTTTCTTTAAACTGTGGCAGATATTTTGCATGTGCAACTAACAGTTCATCTAAAACTTTTGTTGTATTTTCATTATTTTCTACTAATGGATTTAATACGAATGCTTCTAATGCTTTTCCGTAATCTCCTGTCAATGCCGCTTCAATTGTACATTCTTCCATTGCTTTCATCATCTGAAGCCATCCTTTTTCTGCTGATGGAAGCTTTCCAAATGCCATTGGCTGTGCTCCTGTCGCTGAAATGATACTTGATACTTCCACGATAGAGTCATCATCTAAGCATGAAATTGCTCCATTGTTTTGTGTACTTACTACCATATGGATCTTCTTATTTGCATAAATTGCACGGATACATTCGCAAGCTGCATCGCTGTAATATGCTCCTCCACGTTTTCCAAGTTGTTCTGGTTTTTCATGAAGTTCTGCATTTTTATAAATTTCAAACAACTCATGTTCTACCTGTTTCATTTGCTCTGCTCTAGTACCACCTTCATTGAATTCTTCAATCGCATGCTCAAGCATTGCTTGTTTCATGTAGTAATATCTGTGGTATCCACAAGGCACCATATTCATGCTGTGAAGTAATTCCAATGGAAATTCAGCTTGATAGATATTGGCTGGTGTTCCACCACCTTTTTCATTGATATGATCGATCAAAATTGGTGTCATATCATTTCCATTTTCATCAAATACTTTATGCCAGTGAAAATGGTTAATTCCTGCATATCTGTAATTTAACTGGCTGATATCCTTCCCAAGGAGCTTTGGTTCTGCCATCATTGCGATCGTTGGCACGTTGCAAAGTCCGATACATTTTTTCCATCCAAAATGTTTAATTACAGCTTCTGTTACCATTCCACTTGGATTTGTAAAGTTGATCAGCCATGCATCTGGGCATAATTCTCTCATATCTTCTATGATCTGTCCGATCACTGGAATGGTTCGAAATGCTTTAAACATTCCTCCTGCTCCATTTGTTTCCTGACCAAGCATTCCATACAATGATGGAATTCTTTCATCTTTAATTCTGGCATCTAAAAGTCCTACTCGAAATTGTGTTGTAACAAAGTCTGCATCTTTTAATGCTTCTCTTCTGTCTAATGTTGTATAAACTTTTACATCATATGGAGATGCATCCCACATTCTCTGTGCCAGTGCTCCTACAATCTCTACTTTTTCTTTTCCATCTTCGATATCGACCAGCCAAATTTCTTTAATTGGAAGTTCTTCATATCGTTTGATGAAACCTTCCATCAGCTCTGGTGTGTAACTACTTCCTCCACCAATCGTTACGATCTTCACTGTACCTTTCATTGTTCTATGCCTCCTCAAATATGTTCGTTTTCTTTGTTCTGTTTACATCATATAGAGTCAGCTTTTTTCTCACAATGGATTTAGTAGATGCGGATATTTTTTCCCAAAAAAAGTTTCAGAATCATGAAAATTTCTGAAACTTTTTGAAACTTTATTTCAATTCCACCCAGTATTCTTTGTTTGCTTCGATCATTTCATCTAAAATTTCTTTTGCAACATTTGCAGATGGAATTGTGCGGTTTAAAGTAAATGCCTGCAATGCTTTTTTATATGATCCTTCGATCACTGCTTCTACGACCAACCCTTCACAAGCATCCTGCTGTTCGATCAGTCCTTTATAAAATCTTGGAATTTCTCCAACTCTTACTGGTTCTGGTCCGTCTTTTGTAATATATGCAGGAATTTCAACCATGGCATCATCTGGAAGATTCTTGACTGCTCCGTCATTTTTTACGATGACAAGCTGTCTGCTTCTCGTGTCATATGCAAGTGCTTTTACCACTTCTACAATAAATTTTCCATGAACTCCTACATAAAATTGTGTCAAATCGATTTTTTCTCCATTTTCTAGTTTCTTAACTGCCTCACGAATCTTTGTTTCTCTTCCATGAATAACCTGCATTCCCCTTGTATTATTAATATCCATGTAATCTACAATGTCATCTCCAAGAAGATAATACTGCCAGTATGTATTTGGCAGATAATCTGGAAAATAGTTGACGATCTTCTTTGCATTCGTAAATGTATGTAACCAGTCTGGATCTTTGACCACGGCATCTTCATAACTTGCCTTTGATACATAACCATACTCTGCCACATGTTTCTTTAATTTTTCTGTGACATCTTCGCCATTACACTGTACTTTTGTAAACCATCCATAATGATTCAATCCAAAATAATCCACTTCCAGATTGCTAAGATCTGTGTCTAGGATTTCTGCCATTCTTGCCTCTACCTCAACTGGCATATCACAGATATTTAAAATTCTTGCATTTGGACGTAATGTCTGTGTTGCCTTAGCAACAATCGCAGCTGGATTTGAATAATTAACAATCCAATAAGTTTTTGATGCATATTTCTCACAAACATCGATCAGATGTACCATTGGTCCGATCGTTCTCATTCCATATGCCATTCCCCCGGCTCCACATGTTTCCTGTCCAATGCATCCATGTTTTAATGAAATCTGTTCATCTTTTACTCGCATTTTCAGTCCACCGACTCGCATCTGTGCCATAATAAAGTCTGCATCTGTAAATGCCTCTTCTTCATCCGTACTAATTTTCAATTCCAAAGAAGGTCTTAAATCTTTTACAACTTCTTTTACGATCAGTGACACTTTTTCTTGTCGTTCCTGATCAATATCATATAACCATAATTCTTTGATTTTTAATTCTTCCTCTTCCAAAAGATTTTTTACAATCCCTGCGGTATAAGTACTTCCACCACCACATATCACAATCTTAAATTCTTTTTTCATTGATTTTTTCCTCCATATCCGTCATATTATTTCATGTGCCCTGATTATATTTCTTGAAAATTTCAGGCTCAATAGTTCACGCTATTTTTGGAACATCACAACTATTTCATGGACAATCTGCATAAATTTATTCCGGTTATTTGTGCAAATTCACAATAAAAAAAGAAATATTTGAAAACTATACTTTTTTAGGAGAATGATTGATATGATACTAGAACAAATTAAAAATCCTGATTTTTTTAATAATTCTGAGCAGAATATGATTTATTTTTTACAAAACAATTTAAACTCTTTTGATCAAGTCACTTTAAACAAAATGGCAAAAGAATCCTTTTCTTCGACTTCTTCTGTTTTACGTTTTTGCAAAAAATTAGGATTTGATGGATTTAAAGATTTCAAATTACAACTGATCCGAGAAGCATCTATTTCTGGTCAGGATCTTAATTTTAATCTACCTTTTTCTCCAGATGATTCTGTTGAAGATATCGGTCTTCATTTATCTGAAATTCTTGCAAATGGAATTAAAAAAACACGGAATCTGTTAGATCCCGTGCAATTAGAAATGACTGCTTATAATATAAAAAAGAGCCACCGTGTATTCCTGTTTGGAAAAGGTGACTCCAGAATTTCTCTTGAGAATTTTAAAAATAAAATGATCAAATTAAATGAATATTTCATTATTGGTGATGAATATCAGAACAATTTTTATACAGTCGGCAATATTACCTCTAATGACCTTGTGATCTTCTGTACTTATAGTGCTATGCATCATGATTACAATTCTTATCTTCCAGTTTTAAAAGATCATAACGTTCCGATCATTACGGTTACAAGTAATATTCATTCCAAACTGGCTGTGAATTCTGATATTGTATTACAACTTCCTGATGATGAATCCTTTGATGAAAAAGTTGCCAGTTTTGCCTCTCAAACAAATATGGATTTTATTTTTGATTACATCTATTCTATCATTTTCCAGAAAAATTATATGGAGAATTATCATTCGAAACATGCTAAAGATGTATATACAAATTCCATGATCTATAACAAACTATAATTTAGTATCATTCATCCTGAATATCTCGATCATCCATAAATCCTATGGATTCTTTGAGATATTCAATATTCTTTTCTCGGTCCATATTGTAAATACAGCCAAAAACAACATCCATCATATACTGCATCGCAATATGAGATGAGAACTGAGAGATACGATCTCTTAAGTTTTCTCTGCTGCTGATCGTTAATGCACCGGCAACATACTGTGGATATAAATTCCCACCTGCTTTCCCAACATACACAACAGGCACCTTCTTTTGATGCAGCACCTTTAAAATTGGCTTTACAAAGGTTGCTTTCCCAGAATATGAGAGAATGATCGCTGCATGTTTCGGATTACTTGCTAATGCTGTTAGTCTTTGTTTATAAAATCCATGTGGACATTCTACACTACTTTTGCCTGCTGTTAACATCTTATCCTGAAAATTTTCTGCAACATTCATGTTATGTGAATGGGTATAAATGTCTATAACTTCCGCTTTATGTAATAATTGTGCCACTTTATGCAATTCTATAAAATCCATATAATCATAGGTATCATAGATTGCTGTTTCATATAACTTACTCAGTTTCTTTGCGATCATCTGTGGTCCATCTTTTCGTTCAAATGGATAATTTACATCGATCATCTCAATATCTGATTTCATTTCTGAGATATCTTTTGCCAATATGACTTTCAATTCATTGAATCCTTTTAACCCAATCTTTTTGCAAAATCGATGAATGGCTGATTTTGACACAAATGTTTTTTCTGCTAATTCAATAACCGACATATCTAAGATATCTTCTTGATTTTTTAATATATAATATCCGATTTCTGTCTCAATTGGTGTTAATCCGTTTGATAATTCAATCATATTTTTTAATGTCATACATGACCTCTCTTTATCTTTTATTTTACAGGACAAGCCGCTCCGACATATTCCATCCTGTTTTCCTTCACGCTCGTAATATCCGCATGTTCTCCACAGACACGGCAGTTCTTATTCTTCGATGGAAATTTAACTACTCTTGTATTCATCGTTAATCCATCCATCACAAGCATCTTGCCTGTCAGCAATTCCCCGATTCCTAACAGATACTTGATCGCTTCTAATGCCTGAATACATCCAATGATTCCTGCGACTGCACCAATGATCCCTGCCTGACTGCAGTTTGGCACAGAACCGCTTTCTGGTATCTCCTCAAAGATACATCTGTAACATGGCTGGTCTTCTTCTGGAACATAGGTCATAACCTGACCCTGGAACTGTAAGATTCCTGCATGACAAAATGGTTTCTTTAACAACACACATGTATCATTAATCAGGAACTTTGTCTCAAAGTTATCCACAGCATCGATGATAAAATCGTATTCTTTGAACAATTCTTCTGCGTTATCCGCATATAAATATTCTGGATAGGTGTTTACCTTGATATGCTCATTTAATTCAAGCATTGATTTCTTTGCTGATTCTGCCTTATTTGTTCCTTCTCTTTTGCTTGTGTGAATGATCTGTCTCTGTAAGTTTGACACGCTGACATCATCTGCATCCACGATTCCGATCGTTCCAACGCCTGCTCCTGCAAGATATAAAGCCGCTGGTGCACCTAAGCCACCAGCTCCGATGATCAGAACTTTTGATTTCTTTAATTTCTTTTGTCCGTCACTTCCTACCTGTGGCAGGATGATCTGACGATCATATCGTTTAACCTCGTCTGGTGTTAATTCTTCTGTAGACGAAAACAGATGCAGTCCGTCCTTTGAAACGTCCTGCATCTGTTCTTTTTGGGATGTCACATGTAATAACCATTCTCGGTAACCGCCGGATAAGTTCAAAGCTTCATACCCTTCTTGTCTTAACTGTTCGGCAATTGGGGCGCTTTTCTCTCCATAGTTGCAATATACGATCAGCCTCTTATCCTTTGGAAGTTCCTCGATGTGAGAGAAATCACCAGCCCATTCGTAAGCCTTCGGTATATGTCCATGCTGGTATGCGATCTCACCTCTTACATCTAGGTAGATATAATCATCATCGGACAGTAATTCTACTTGCTGTACCGTGATTTCCATATTCTTTCCTCTTATTCTAGTCTTCAGCGAATAATGCTGTAGATAAGTATCTGTCTCCTGAATCTGGAAGTAATGCTACAATTGTCTTTCCTTTGTTCTCTGGTCTCTCTGCAAGGATCGTAGCTGCTTTTAATGCTGCTCCTGAAGAAATACCAACTAAGATTCCTTCGCTGTGTGCGAATGCTCTTCCTTCTGTAAATGCATCTTCATTCTCGATTGTGATAACTTCATCATAAATCTTTGTATTCAGTGTGTCAGGTACGAATCCAGCACCGATTCCCTGAATCTTATGTGCTCCAGCTGTTCCTTTTGATAATACTGGAGATGTTGCAGGTTCAACTGCTACTATTTTAACATCTGGGTTCTGTTCTTTCAAGTATTCACCAACACCTGTTAATGTTCCTCCTGTACCAACACCTGCTACGAAGATGTCTACTTTACCGTCTGTCTGATCCCAGATCTCTGGTCCTGTTGTTGCTTTGTGTACAGCTGGGTTTGCTGGGTTTACGAACTGTCCTAAGATGACTGCTCCGTCAATCTCTTTTGCGAGTTCATCGGCTTTGGCGATAGCACCTTTCATTCCTTTGGCACCTTCTGTTAATACTAATTCAGCACCATAGGCTTTTAATAAGTTTCTTCTTTCAACGCTCATTGTGTCAGGCAGTGTAAGGATCGCTCTGTATCCTTTTGCTGTTGCAACTGCTGCAAGACCGATTCCTGTGTTACCACTTGTTGGTTCGATGATCGTTGATCCTGGTTTTAACTGACCTTTCTTCTCTGCATCTTCGATCATTGCCAATGCGATACGGTCTTTGACAGATCCTGCTGGATTTAAGTACTCAAGTTTTGTAAGGATCGTTGCGTCTTTCACTCCTGCTTTGTCTGCATATCTATCTGCTTTAAGAAGTGGTGTTCCTCCGATTAATTCTAATGCGCTTGCTGTAATCTTACTCATAATTCTAAACCTCCATAAAAAGTTGTTGTTTTTATTCCATTTTATTTCCTATTTTTCTACTAGGTTTTCTATGTTTTAGATTATACAACCACATATCTTTATTGTCAACATCTTTTGCATTATTTCTGTTATAGGTTTTTCTTTTAATTTGCTATAAGTTCTCTTTATATTTTTAACCCCCAGATTCTTATGATCTGGAGATCAAATATTCTTGCAGAAACACTCCAATTCCATCGTGATCATTGTCTTTGGTAATATGATCTGCAACACTTTTTGTTTTTTCACTTCCATTTGCCATAACGACTCCGAATCCTGCATGCAAGGTCATATCATAATCATTATCTGCATCTCCAAATGTGCAGAGATTTTCCATTGTAAATCCATGCATCTCCATTAGTTTTTGTAATCCAAAGGATTTTGAGATCCTAGGATCCATAAATTCAAACAGATGTTGCGTCGTCTGAAGACTTGCACATTTGAAACGTTCATTTTTCAAGGTTTTTGCTCTTTCAATAACTGACGGCATAGTTTCTGGTTTGCATACAATAAGAAGTTTTAAACGATCTTCTTTTAAATACTCGTCAAAATCAATGACCTCATATGGAAGCTGATCACCTTTAGATAAAATTTTGATAAGTTCATCTTCTTTCGGAGTATACAAAACTCCATCCCCATGAATTGCAAAATTCACATCCATATCTTTATAGTGATCCATGATATTTGCGATCAGATTTCCTGGAAGGGCAAAATTTTCTTCATAATAATCGGTTTTGTAATCATAAATCTCACCTCCATTGCTTCCAACGACCATATCAACAAGCCCACCAATTCCCCATTTCCCAAACAACCTTTTTACACTTGGAACATCTCTTCCTGTTGATATTCCAAACAAGATTCCTTGTTCTCGAACTTTCTTTATTGCATCAATTGTTTTGGGGGTAACGATTCCCTTGCTATTTAACAGTGTTCCATCAATATCACACATTATAACTTTTATATTCTTCATAACATTTCTCCCTTGATTTTGTCCATAAATATTATTTTCTACCAATTTAACATATTCTTTCAAAACAAATAAGTCCCAGAACAAAACTTTACGCTTTTTCTGAGACTTATGAATTTTATATATTTAGAAATCAGATAACAATTATTTTAATTGTAACATCGCAAACATACAAATTCCAGCAAAAATTAGAACTACGATACTTCCTGAAATATCTCTCAGAAAGTGATTTTTTAGGCTTTTTTCTACAGAGTCTTTCACTGGAATCTGGTATGTTTTAACCGTTTTATAAAGAAGGAAAGCTAACGCAGCTACATATAAGAAGTTCTGAAGCATTACTTCTGCAACGATCATCAATGCCATATTCACAACCGCATATCCATAATCAGCTTTATTCAAATGCTGTTGTAAAAAACCTAACAAGTATGCGATAAATGGATTAACCATGGCAACTAAAAACATAACTGTATAATGTGGATTTTGACTTAGGATCGTCTGTAAATTAGCACCTGCAGTTCCTTTGGCTGTAAGATAACCTAATGCCATAAATGGGCTTACTGCCAATAATACTTTAATGATCGTAAATATGCGCTCAATTGAAGAATTTACTGTTACATTCTTCTGAATCGTTTTCATCATGATTCTTTCCTCCTGTACTGCAAAATCTTTATTACTTTAATTCTGGCCAATAACCCTTGTTAGCCTCGATCAGGTCATCTAAGATCTGTTTTGCTACTTTCGCACTTGGTACTGTCTTAGATAATGTCAGTGCCTGCCATAACTTCTGATAGCTTCCTTCGATCCATGCTTCAACTGTCAGTTTTTCTACGCTTACCTGCTGTTCCATTAATCCTTTCTGGAACTGTGGGATCGCTCCCTGACAGATCTTTTCATATCCGTTGCTTCCTACGATACATGGAATCTCTACCATTGCTGTTCGGTCAAAGTTCTCTACTGCTCCTTCATTTGGTACAATCAGTAAGAATCTTTCCTGTGTATTTTCTGCGATCGCACATGCTAAGTCTACGATATATGTTGCATGAGCATCTGGTTCAAATGCACTTCCGACTGCTGTTCCGCTTTCGATGATCTTTCTGCATTCTCCAAAGACGAATTTTTCTCTTCCATCCATAACTTCGTTCGCTCTTGTGTATTCTGGATTTGATGTTTCTACAACATAATCTGGGAACAGATAGTATTTTAAGTATGTATTTGGAATTGTTTCTGGATCAACTGCATATACATCTCTTGCTTTCTGGAATGTATGTACCCAGCTTTCGTCTACATGCTGGTTGGAATCTGATAATGCATCTGCATATCCGTTTGCTGCCATATGTTCTTTGATCTGTGGCATTAAGTCATTTCCTTCAGAATCATAGATCTTGTTCCACCATCCGAAGTGGTTCAATCCATAGTAGCCGTACTGCATTTCTTTTCTGGATTTTAATCCGACCATGTTTGCCATCTTTTCCATTAAGTCGATCGGCATATCACAGATATTTAAGATCTTGGAATCTGGTCTTAATCTTCTTGTTGCTTCTGCAACGATCGCTGCTGGATTTGAGTAGTTTAACATCCATGCGTTTGGTGAATATTTTTCCATGTAATCAAGGATCTCAATAACTCCACCGATAGAACGCATTCCGTAAGCGATTCCTCCTGGTCCACATGTTTCCTGTCCGAGTACTCCGTATTTTAGAGGGATCTTCTCGTCTTTTTCACGCATTGCGTATTTTCCGACACGGATATGTGCTAATACGAAGTCAATGTCTGTGAACGCTGTTTCTGGATCTGTTGTATAATCAAATGCTACTTCTGGTGCATTTTCTTTTAAATAGATCTCACATGCTTTTGCAACTGTTTCCTGTCTCTCTGCATCGTTATCATAAAACTTGATGGAACGAATTGGGAATCTGTCCATATGATCTAAAAGCATCAATACGATACCTGGTGTAAATGTACTTCCACCACCTGCAACTGTGATTGAATATTTTTTCTTTGCCATTTCTTCTTTCCTCCGAATTTATACTAATGATTATAATAATGTTTCAAATACTTCTCTGATACTAGGAACTTTTAATCCAATGATAACCTGATATGCTTTTCCATTGATAGAACATCCATGTGTTCCGATTGCTTTGAAATAAGGATCGTCTTTACATAATGTTTCATCTTTTACGTTGACACGTAATCTAGTTGCACAGTTTGTTACATCAACGATATTGTCTTTTCCTCCAAGTCCTTCAAGGATCAGTTCGCATAACTCAATCTTAGGATCTCCTGCGTTTCCACCTTTTTCTGCCTGTTTGTTTCTGAATTTTTCTTTTGATCCAAATTCGATCTCTGCTTCGTCTTCACGTCCTGGTGTTTTGAAATCAAATTTTAAGATCAGGAATCTGAATACTACAAACCAGATAGCTGTAAAGATCAGACCGATAACCAATTCTAATAAATACTGCTGCCAGTGATTTCTCATTAATGGAATCAAGTTCAGTGATGCGATCTCGATCAGACCACCTGAGTTGATACCAACGATTCCTGCAAGCCACATGGTTGTTGCCAGTGTTGCTGCTAAAAATGCATGAACTACGAATAACATAGGTGCTACGAATAAGAATGTAAATTCAATTGGTTCTGTAACTCCACATACGATCGCTGTTAATGTGATAGGTAATAACAGTGCAAATACTTTTTTCTTTTTCTCTGGTTTTGCTGTGCTGTAGAATGCTAATGCTGCTCCAAGACATCCGAACATTTTTGCAAATCCACTTGCTGTAAATCCTGCTTCTGGACAGAAAGATTTTAAAGATGCTGTGGATGCTGCGATCTGTGGTAATAATTTTGCCCAGTAAGCATATAATCCGCCAGGTACAACAACGTTATCATAGTAAAATGGTGAGTATAACAGATGATGTAATCCAAATGGGATCAGTGCTCTTTCAAGGAAGTTAAATACAAAGATTCCGATAGCTCCTGCACTCTTTACAAATCCCTGGAATGCTGTGATTCCTAACTGAACTTTTGGCCAGAAGGCACATGCTAATACTGCAACTGGGATCATTACGAAGAATCCGATCATGAATACGAATGTTGATCCTGAGAATGAACCAAGCCATTCAGGAAGTTCTGTATCAAAAAATCTGTTATGTAGATAAATTACGATTCCGGATACTGCTAAAGCTCCAACCATACCCATATCTAATGTTTTGATACTTGCGATCATTGCAAGTCCGCTTGTTCCACCGACTTCCGCATTCATGTTAACTCCGAATACTCCACCCCACTGAGTTAAGATCGTGTTTACAAAATAGTGGAAAGTCATATATAAAACTAATGCTTCCATGCAACATCTTGCATTTTGTTTCTTTGCCATTCCGATTGGCAATGATACTGCGAATAACAATGGTAACTGGTTAAATACTGTCCATCCACCTTGTAGGAATACGTTCCAGCATTTGTACCACATGCTTGTTGGTGCTGCCAGACTTCCCATGATCGCCTGTGTTGTAAACAGAGTACCTATTCCTACTGAGATACCTGCAAATGCGAACAGAAGTACTGGTGTAAACATCGCACCTCCAAATTTTTGAATCTTCTGCATCATTTTTCAAATCACTCCTTTTCAAAAGTTTATCCATACAATTCATTGATTTATCTTGTTTTAAATACCGGTATTTCTTAACTACAAGCCAATCATAACAGGATGGTAAATTTTTCTCAATAGATTGTACGTCTTTAGAAACAGTGCACATTACTTTATTATTTTTCACATTTTGTGTGATTTGTCACACTTGCTTGTAAAGCACGTATTTAAGCCATTTTTTGCACCTTTTCATTTGATCAGATTGCTAAAAAGTGAAAAAAGGAACCATCTGTGAAACTTGTTCACAACTTGTTCCTTTTTGTATATTCCCCTGAAACTTTATTCACCTCGTACTTCTGCAAATACCTCTTCCAGTTCATTTAATAAGTCTTTGACATTCTCAATTCCGACAGACATTCTTAACACACGATCCGTGATCCCGTTTTGTTTGCGGATATGTTCTGGAACATCTGCGTGTGTCTGTGTCATTGGGTATGTGATCAGTGTTTCCACCCCACCAAGACTTTCTGCGTATTTGATCATTCTTACTTTTTCAAGGATATTGATCGCATATTCTTTCTTCGTAAGTTCAAATGTAAGCATTGCTCCAAATCCTCTTGCCTGTTTTTTCATGATCTCGTATCCTGGATGTTCTTTGAATCCTGGATAAACAACTTTCTTTACGATATCCTGTTCTTTTAACCATTTTGCGATCTCGATCGCATTTTCCTGTGCACGGTCCATGCGGACTCCTAAGGTTTTAATTCCTCTCTGGATCAGGAAACAGTCAAATGGTGCTAATCCGGCTCCTGTTGTCTTGATCAGGAAGCGAAACCTTTCACTGATATCTTCTCTGTTTGTAACTAAAAATCCTGCCAGTGTATCGTTATGTCCACCAAGGTATTTTGTTCCACTGTGTACAACAACATCTGCTCCGAGATCTAATGGATTCTGGAAATATGGAGATAAAAATGTATTATCTACGATCAGAAGAAGGTTATGTTTCTTTGTGATCTCTGCTAATGCTTTGATATCTGTGACGTTCATCATTGGGTTGGTTGGTGTCTCGATATAAACTGCTTTTGTGTTTTCTCTGATATATGCTGCAACATTTTCCTTGTGACAGTCCACACTGGAAAATTCGATTCCGTTTTTCTCAGATACGTGATTAAATAGACGGATGCTGCCACCATACAAATCTGCATCCACGATCAGATGATCGCCCGGTTTGAATAATTCCATCATCAACGTGATCGCTGCCATTCCTGAGGAAAATGCCAATGCATCGATTCCATTTTCCAGAGAAGCCACTGTTTTCTCCAGATGTTCTCTCGTTGGATTCTGCAGACGGCTGTAATCATAACCTGTGCTTTGTCCGACTCCTGGATGTGCGTATGTTGCTGACTGATAGATTGGGTAACTGATCGCACCATAGTGGTTGATCGAATTTTCTTCCTCTTCTAAATGAATACATTTTGTCTCTATTTCTCTTGCCATATATATCTCCTGTCTCATCCTATGTTTTATTCTATCTCAAATCTGTTCTATCCCAAAAAATGTAAGAACAACATATAACTCACTGTTCCTAGTAAAATGCTGATCAGCGTATTATATTTCCATTTATAGCTGACTGCGGTAATTGCCGCTGCGATCAGTTTCCATAAACCATCTGCCATAAAGCTGTCTCCGACATCTTTTAAACAGTACACGATCAGTACTGCCATGATTGAAGATGGCAACACCATTCCTAATCGTTTGATCTGATCTGGAAGCTCTTTTCCTTCCTGAAATACAAGAAAAGGGAGGGCTCGAAGTCCAAATGTGATCACTGCGGAAACGAAAATCGCGATCAATGCCATTTTTGTGTTCATTATTTTCCCCTTTCTGTCTAAACTTCCTTTTGTTTGCTATTCCAGAAGATTAAAACTCCTGAAACAATCACCAATGCTGGCAGCATAAATGCGGTCTGTCCAAAGATCAGTAATGCGATAATTGCGATCAGAATTCCTGTGATCGCTGGAAAATGCTTGTCCGCTTTCTCCCATTGATCGATAAAAATGATGATAAATAATGCGGTCATACAAAAATCAATCCCATTGAGTTCAAACGGGATCAGCTGTCCGATCAAACCGCCCATCACTGCTCCAAACATCCAGTAACATCTACTGAAGAATGCAACGAGAAACATCTCTTTTCTGCTGTTTTCATCTTTGTCTTCGATCGTGCAGTTTACTGCATATGTCTCATCTGTCATCGTATGGATCATATAAAGTTTCTTTCTTCCCATCTTACGGAATGTCTCCAAAAATGAAAGGCTGTAGAAACTCTGTCTGCTGTTCATCAACAATGCCGTCACTGCGATCGTGACGATGGATGCCCCACTGCTTAAAAATGTGATCAGGACAAACTGAAAAGCTCCTGTATACACGGTAAGACTCGTAAGAAGCGAATAATACCACGCAAATCCAGCATTCTCCATCATCATTCCATATGCCATACTGACAAATACATAACTGCACATGATTGGTATGGATTTCATAAATGCTTGTTTTGCTACACTTTTTACGCCTTGCATAAATCCTTCACTACTTCCCCTGCGATGATCAGTCCTGCGACAGATGGTACAAATGCTGTACTACCTGGAATCGCTCTTTTCTCTGTACATTTGTGCTGTGCTCCTGGAGGGCAGATACAGTTTGTTCTGCAGCTGTTTGCCATATCATCTTTTGGTTTGATTGGCATTTCTTCTGAATATACAACTTTTAATTTCTTAACTCTTCTCTTCTTTAACTCTCTTCGCATAACCTTTGCAAGAGGACATACTTTTGTCTTATAGATATCTGCCACTTTAAACTGGCTTGGATCTAATTTATTTCCAGCTCCCATACTGCTGATGATCGATACATTCTTTTCCTTTGCTGCCATAACTAATGAGATCTTTGCTGTTACTGTGTCAACGGCATCAACGATGTAGTCATATTCCTCAAATGGGAATTCATCTGCATTTTCTGGTAAGAAGAAGCATTTGTGAACGTTGACTTTCGCATCTGGATTGATCTCTAAGATACGGTCTCTCATCACTTCTACTTTGTATTTTCCGATTGTTTTTCTTGTTGCGATGATCTGGCGGTTTAGGTTTGTTAAGCAGACTTTATCATCGTCAACAAGGTCGAACTCACCGACACCGCTTCGTACTAAGGCTTCGCATACATATCCACCAACACCACCGATTCCAAAGACAGCAACTCTGCTGCCTGCTAATTTATCAAGTGCTTCTTTTCCAAGTAATAGTTCTGTTCTTGAAAACTGATTTAACATTTCTTTCTCCTTTTATTTAGAATAAAATAGCGGAGCCTAGCATTTATCTGACCATGCTAAGCTTCCGCTAGTTTATATTTCCTACTATTTCTATTGGTTTTATTATATGCGAACAGTGATTGGATGTCAAGACTGGTGTTGCTATTTCAGAAAAAAGCTACTGATATATCCATCCTTCCAAGATCCTTTGAAAGAGATTTTACTGCTTGCTTCTAAATGCATTTTTTCTCCATCAAATTTATATTTATGGATACTATCATTACTTAGTATATACAAATAGTCCTCTTTTGTTTGACATTGAATTACATTATGCTTGAGTTTATAAACTTTGCTTTCTCCTGTTTGTGGGTTTAACAATGAAATTGCTTTTCCCATTCCACTGGTTAAATCACAGTGTGTAACAAACAATTTATTTTTATACGGTAAAATTTGCTGTGGATTTATTTCCTTTAATTTGAGCTTGCTGATCTTGTCTTTTTTTAAATCCATCTGATACAAGATTTTGTCTGCATTTCCTGAAGAAAAATAGAGATTTTTATCATCTGAATAGAAAAACACGGATTCATCTTCGCTGTGATTTACCTTTATTTCTTTTACCTTCTTTAATGTTTTCCGATCAATCTTCATTAAATAATTGACTGTGCCTTTTTCCTGATCCATCTGTTTTTCTACATAAACATAATTCCCTGCACAATGTAAATATCCAAACATTCCAACAGATTCTTCATATCGCTGTATCTTCCCCGTCTCTTTGTTACATTTTGTCAGAGTCGATACACCGTTTATCCAGTTTGTTGTATAGATATCACCATCCTTCTCATCAAAAGCAAAAAGTCCCGGCCGTCCTATTTTATATAACTTTATTTTTTGCGTATTATGATCAAGTTCCATAACTTCTTCCCGCTCATTTACATATGGAACTCCTTTTGGGATCATATACACTTTATCATTCACTGTCTTTGGAATATCATACTGACTCGCAATGTTTCCGATCTTCAACTTCTTTTGTCCTGTTTTTTGAAGTTGATCATTATAATATAAAATATTACTTTTATCTTTGTTCCCTATTGAGATAATGATTCCAAGTTGATAGGAATTGTTTTTGTTGTGTTGTGGTTTGTAAAAATATATGACAGCCGATACAATGATTAGAATACTTATTAGAATTATGCTTCGTTTTTTCTTCATATCAAATTGCTCCTATTTTTCATATATCTTATAAGTCTTGCTTGTAGCTACTAATTCTGTTGGATGAATTGCATCTCCAAAAGCATCTGTATTTAAATCTATTTTGTATAAATCCTTATACCCTGCCCAAACTAACTGTGAACAATAAAATTTTTTACGTGTCTTTACATCCAAATAATTATAATTATATGGCTTTCCTATCCTTTTTTTACACCAATCAGCAACCTTTTCATCATCTTCTTGTTCCGTTGATTTTACTGTTACTCCGTAACATGTCGTTTTTGTTTTATTCCAATCGTTTTTACCTTTTACAACTCCTTTAGATAACGATTCTATAACTGAAGTTTTTGTATAAATAATTGCTGCATGCCCTGTAGGAATTAGATCTTTATATTTATCTTTTGTAACTAAAATAACCCCCTTTCTTGTTGGATAAACTCCTGTTGGCCGTCTCTCTGCTTTTATGTTCTCACTTCCATCATAACTCTTGTCTTGAAAAATTCTCTTACTTTCTATTTTGCCCTCAACCTCTTCTAATGTCTGTTGATCAAATATTGCTTCTCCATTATCTGCTTTAACTTGATAATTCATAAATATCATTGCTGTGCTCATTAATAATAATCCAAAAACTATTTTCTGTTTAATCTTAAACATATTTATTCCTCCTTATATCATACAAATCACTTTTCTATCTATTAGTTATATTTTTGTTAATATAAGAACCCATATAATACAATACTTTTTTAAGTAGTTTTTCTATGTATTATGAATTATGCATTAGCCTCATTTATCACAAAACATTATATGAACTTATTTTTAATGTTGGATATTAAAAATATTTTTATTACATTCTTGATTTCCCAACACTTTTACTGTAATATTTTAATATCCATGTGATACGACTATCTGTTACCAGATAGATGGCTCCACCCATTGTATGACATGGATTTTTATTTTTTTCTTATACTTTGATAAATATACATCCCCAAAATTTCAAAATAAACCATCATATACCATATATATTCTGTCATTATGTCATTCTTGACCAATATTATTCCTATGATAACTGGAACTGTAACATTAATTGCACAGAGGATTTTTCCTTCTTTTGATGATCTACTTTCATAATAAATATTGGATAAAACTGCTATAAAAATTCCTGTAATGATCAAAAAGATAACATAGAATAGTTTCGTATATAATATTGCATAACCATAAACTCTCGCAGCCCATTCATGAATTCCAACTAATATGAAACTACAAATATATAATACTGTTGGAATAATAAGTAATAATATTTTCTTCATATTTACACCTCCTACCAATATATTATTTTTATGTTGTTATATTAGCTAAAACCTCTAATTCCCACTTCTTTCCAGTCCCTCTTTTTAAATAACAATGAGAATTTGATCCTGCTCTATCAAAATAATTAACTTTTGTATATTTTGTAAAACCTGTCGAATATGAAAAAGTGTTACTTGTAGGTTTTTTAATTCTTACATATTTATGCCCACAAGCATATGTAACCTCTCTATCTGAAATTTTCACAGAGCTATCGTAGCACTTCCAATTCCCATTTACCTTGGTTACTAAATATTTATCCCCTGATCTTTTATATGTTGTTTTTATATACGCCTTCCAACTTTTTGATCCATCATATTCCTGACCTGAAAAAAAATCATCTGACAATAGTGTAATATTACTACTTCCTTCTTTGGGAAGCGTTACTTCAACTTCTGACTCAGCAACATATGTATCATCACTTTCATTATCAATTTTTCTAACTTTATTAGTTATGTTTGCGTTACATATATATTTATCCCCATTTTCAGAATTTGTTAGTACTGCAACTGCATTATTATTCTCATTAAAGTTTTCAACAATATTATTACTGTTCTCCTGTGCTTGCACATTCATTGTTGGGCATCCTTCCAACATACTTATTCCTGTCAACATTACTGTCATTAATGCTATAACTGTTGTTCTTTTAATACTTCTCATGATTATACCTCCTATATCATACAAATCATTAGTTACCGTTTCTAGTTACCATTTGCAATAATATAAGAATTCATATGATACGATGCTCTTTTATGAACACTGGCTCCACCCAATATATTACATGAACTCTTGCTATTATTTTTATCCTCCTTTCCTTTATTATTTTGTATAATTTCCGACTACTTGTATTGTACTGTCGGATTTATTTGTAACAAAAACACTGTATTCCCCTGTTTTTTTTATATTAAATGTCTTATTTACCTTATCTGTTGTATCCACATAGATTTTTCCTATATTTTTTGCTGCTATCCCTATATATGCTTTCTTTTTTTGTAATACACTTACATTCACAGTAATTTTACTTCCTGCTTTTTTATGAAATGCTTTCGTTTTCTTTTCTGTTTTTATTCCAACTTTCCAATTTAGATTAACTGTTGTAGTAAATGGTAATATTTCTTGATTTTCCTCTATCTCCTCCTTATACCCATCTTCTATTATCCAATTGGGCGAAAAAATAATATCTTGTTCATTTTCTTCTGCAGCTACTGGAATATTTAAATTAATTACATATATTACACTAACAAGCACTATCATTAATACCTTTTTTATAAACATATTTTCTCTCCTCTACTATTCTTCTGTTACAACCATATAATATCCACCTGCTACCGCCTTTTTCTTTCCCTGATTTTCTAGAAACACCCGATATTGTCCACTCTTTTTTACTTTCAAATCACTTACCAGATTTACCCCATTCTCTATATAAGTTTCCTCTCCATCCTCATCAATAATTCCAATTGCTATATGTGTTTCAGGGTGTTCTTCTTCAAACCCCATACAGGCAGCCACTTGAACACAAGTTCCCTTTTTTAAGTGTCCTTCTTTTGTCTCTATTCTTTCTTTCGGCTTGATCTTCCATGTAAATGGTTTTCCATCATTCTCTTTTAATCTTTCATTTTTTATCATACACTTTTTGATTCTGGTTTTATCATACATTCTATACTTTGCTTTCTGATCCTTTATATCACCTTCCGTTCCAACATTGATCTCCTCTCTTGTTTCATCTGCAATCTTATCGTATGACTTTACAAATCCTATCCCTGAAGCAAATACCGTAGCTGCACTGAGTATGATCATTCCAAATAAGACACTTACAGAAATTCCTCTTCGCAGCCTTCTTTGTTGTCGATAAGATTTCATCCGTTCCATTCGTAGCTTTAATACTTCCTTACTCTCATATAACCCCGCTGTTGTATATCTTCCATATCTGATCTCTTCCATAGAAATATCTATGATCGTAGAGAAATATCCCTTTACATCTGGAAGATATTCACATACTGTCCTGTCACAGTATGTTTCTCCCCATTGATCTAATTGATAAAAAACATCCTTTAACGCAGGTTGAAACCAGTATACACAACAGATAATGTTCGCCAAGTGTTTCCAAATGAGATCATGATGTTTATAATGAATCAATTCATGTGTAAATATCATATTTAACTGTTGTGGTTCATAAATTCTTGGCAGAATGATTCTTGGTTTCAAAACCCCATATAACATTGGTCCGCCTGCTTTTGCTAAGATCATTACTTGAATTTCTTTATGAACCCCTAACTTTTTTGATATGCTTTTTACCATACTTTGAATTTCTTCGCCACACAAATCTGCATTTAAAATATCCTTCCTTATTGCTCTGTATTTCTTTAAAAATCTGATCGTAAAAATGATTGTTCCAACCAACCAGATGATCATCAAAATTCCAATGACCCACTTGATCGGACCTGTAACTTCAAATACATAAGTACTCTTCTCAAATCCATTTGCATAGATCAATGTGATCGGTATGGCAAACATCAATAATACCATCTTCCATATCAGATAATTGATATCAACATATCCCTTGTGTTCTATCAAACGTCCTACAGCCTTCCAAAAAAGATATAAGATCGTTCCAAGCAGTGTACATAAGAATATTCCGCTAAATATTTTTATTATGATTATCATCAAAATCAAAGTCATCTAAGATCCCTCTTAACTCTTCCCCGTCTTCTTTTGTCAGTTTCTCTCCTAATGCACTTACTAATCGTTTTGCGGATCCGTCAAACCAACGATTCAAAACTTCCTCGGCTTGATATTTTCCATATGTTTCTTCATCGATCAATGGCTGCACATATGCTTTTCTTCCTTTCTTGGTAACTTTGATATATCCCTTCTCTTCTAGCCGGAACAGATATCCGCGGATACTTGTTCTTTTATAATCTTTATTGAGCTTTTCTTTGACTGTCTCTATCAGATCAAGAAAAGGAACTTCTCCTTGATAATCCCAAATGCATTGCATGATTCGTTCTTCTAGTCTGGTTAATTCCTCCATTTTCGTATTCCTCCTTTCTTTTATGTTCTATTTTTAGGTTACTTTTATTTTAACATTGTTTTGTACTTAATACAATATATTTACAGGTTATTTTTTTCAATAAAATAATCATTCTATGAAAAAATCGCTGAATCCATATAATTCATATGAACTCAGCGATTCACCTACTATTCTCCGATCAACACCTTCTTACCTTCAAAGGCAAATCCATAATGTCTGATTACGCATCCAAAACCGTCAATGCCGTCACTGCTCCAACAATACATAAGATTCCAACAACATCGATCATTCCAAAGGCCTGTCCAAGCACGGTTGCGGAAAGAATCGTTGCAACCAGCGGTTCCACGCATCCAAGCATACTTCCCTGAACTGGTCCTAACATGGAAATCCCATGGAGATAACAGGAAAACGCCACGATCGTTCCTAAGAATACAACTCCAATTGTCATTGCAACCGTCATGATATCCCAATGTCCTGGGACACTCCACACTTTTGTAAATGGAGTTACCAAAACTCCACCGACAAACATTCCCCATCCTGTTGTCTCTAAAGTACCAAATTCGTCTAATAATTTCTTTGGCTGCACGTTATAAACTGCAAAAGCAAAAGCGGATAACAATCCCCAGAATAATGCTGCATTGGTGATCACTAAGTTTTTTATACTTCCATGTGTTGCAAGCAAAAAGATTCCTACGATCACAGTTGCCAGTACAAGCACTTCTTCTTTCTTTGGAAATCTTTTTTCCACTAATACAAAGAACACCATAATTAAGATGGGGGCAGAATACTGAAGAACTGTCGCAGTTCCCGGATTTGACTCCTGAATGGCAAAGAAGTACGTCATCTGACACATAGCCATTCCAATTATCCCGAAGATCAGCTGATTGACTGCTGAATCTTTTCTTTTCCATACACGAAAAATTGAATTCCCTTTTCTCTGATACATAAGCAACAGCAGGCAGATTCCTGCCCCTAATAATCTGACTGTCACAAGCCACGTAGCCGTCAGATCTTTTGCATCAAATAAATATTTCCCCATCACACCGGACATGCCCCAGCAGCATCCTCCTGCAACTGTGAAGCAGATTCCTTTTAAACTTCGATTCATAAATACATTTCTCCTCGTATCTGTATTTTTATCTATTCTTCTGTGAGTAAATTATCAAATTCACATTTCTCAAATTCCTGAATGGAAATATTTTTCTTGTTTGGATTGGCGTATACAAAAGTCTTATCTACGTTTTCTAGGTAATTTTGAATCTTATCATTTGTCGCACTGATGATTGCCTGGAATCCTAGATTCCTGATCAGGTCAATACAACTTGCAACTTTCTCTGCATCCATCTTAGAGAATGCTTCATCTAAGACAACCAGACGGATGCTTGGATTTCTTCGTACTTTTGGTGAAAGATGAATTCCATAGGCCTGTGCAAAACTTGCGAGTAATGCAACATATAATGGGTTCTGTCCTTCTCCACCAGAGTTTTTCTTGATCATCTTACTTAATCCGATCGTCAGTTTTTCATCACCATCCACAATCTGTTCCATATCAAAGGACAGATACGTACGATAATCAGAATATTTCTGCATATCACGTTTCGCATTCTCAAGTTCTTCACCGGTTGCACCTTCTGGCGGGATAAAGATCTCGATCAATTCATTCATCAGTTCCCCGTATTTATTCTCATGTTCCATAGAGAAGAGATTCATCTGGTCATCCATCGTTGTATTTAAGACAGATGGATCGATATTCAGGGAATCATCCATAAACATTGGATAATATTTACCATCGGCTCCTGTATTTCTTGTGATCTTAAACTGGTATTTGTCTTTCCCAAAGTCGAGTCCACTGATCATCCGGTTTAATTCGTCCCTGCGCTGATAAGCTTCTCTGATTGCGCTTCGAATCTTGTATACAAAGTCATCTTTGAAATGTTCCATTGCTGTTTTTGCCTGTTTTGCAGCTTTTTCACGATACATTTCCATGTGATCAGATGATAATTCCTTATAAAGCTTGTCATACACATCATTATTCTCATCTACTGCTGAGAATGTACGGTTCGGATATTCCCTTAAATATGCAGTTCTGACTTCCACAAGCTTTCGATATTCTTCTTCCTTCTTCGTTCCGGCATCATAGTATTTCCTTGCTGCACGTTTTTTGAGACGTTCATAGTCTTCTGTGTCTGTCTTCTCAATCTCCTGTGCAAACTGCTGCTCGTACTCTCCATTTGCCGGTAATTCATTCTGTGCACGGATCAATGCTTCATTCTGGTCAATGATCTGCTGTCTGCATTCTTTTAATGCATTCTGTGTTGCCCAGATTGCTTCTTTCATTGCATTGATCTCTTGTTTGCAATCTTCCTGTTTTAACCTGTTCTGGTCTCTTTCCTCTTCCAGACCTTTTAAGGCACCTTCTCTTAATTTTGTCAGCTGATTTTCTAAATCTTCATATTCTTCCTGACGTTCTTTCGCACGTTCCAGTGTTTTCTGCTGTTTTAGATATTCTTCGGCTGACTGTGGAAGATATTCATAGTCCAAAATAACGGCAGCACTTAAAACTTCTTTTTCTAATGGATCTTTTTTATCAAAGATCTTATCCTTTTCTTTCTCTAATTCTTTGATCCTGTGGCGTAAACTGTTGTCTCCGATGTAGGAATTTCTTGTGTACTGTTTTGGATCTAATCGTTTTAACTGGAAGTTTTTATAAAGCATTCCATCTGGTGTGATACCAGTACGGCAATTTCTTAATTCATCGATCGTCTCACATTTGATCACACGCCCGATCAAGGATTCTATCAGCTTTTTCACATAAGACTGTTCTGCAAGAACTTCTTCTGACAATGCATTTTCCTCAACCTTCATGTCCTGCTTATCAATCTTTTGTGTGTCTGCGATCGAAATTCTCCAGTATTTCTTCTGATCCATATCACGATAGATTTCCATGGCATCCTTGACGTATTTTGGTTCCACGATCAGTGTTAATTTATTCGATCCTAAATATCCTTCGACCGCTTTATGCCATCTCTCATCTTTCATGTCTAACAGATCGGCAAGCACATTTACTTTTACAAAATCACCACATTTTTCGCTTAATTTCGTCTGTAATTCATATCTTGCATCCAGAACTTCTTTTGGATATGCTTTGTTACCCTTTTTCAGTTCTTTCAACTCATCAGAAATAGATTTCTCCTGTTTCTTTAAGGCTCTTAGTGCAGACGCATTATCTTGTCGTTCTTCCTCAGTTTCTTTTCTTAAGATATCCAATGTATGTTTTAATCGATTCAGATCATCTTCTGTGATATCTCCCTGTTCAAATTTCTCGATATCCCAGATTGCCTGATTTGGCGTAATATCGAGATCACACCATTTTTTTAAGTCTTTTGATGTCTGTTCCCAACGCTGTACGGAATGATTTAACTGTCCTAACAACTCCTGAACATCCTTTTTCCTTGTTGCGATCTGGTCGTATCCACTTCCTGCGATCTGTGCTACTAATGCATCGTATTCTTTGGAAAGTTTCTCTAGTTTCTTCTCAAGAACTGTTTCATTTTCTTCCTGTGTCTTTAAATCTTTTTCTCCATCTTCAATCTTTTGTTGTAACAGATGAATATCTGATTTTAGTTTCAGGACATCCAGTTTGTTCATGCGGTACTGGCAATAATCCTGTTCCGCTTTTTTGGTCTTGAATTTAACGAAACTTTCTTTGATCTCTTCTAAGCTCTTTGCTTCCTTTAATGTATCTTCGATTCTCTGACGCATTCTTCCATACTGCATCACGCTTTCCTGCATATCTTCAATATGAATGTCCTGCTCCATACAGATGTATTCTTTCACAAAATCTTCGAGCTTGATATTCATTTTAAATGGGATCGCGCGTTTAAACAGTCTTGGGAATTTCTCCATATCAAGACCGCCAAGATAGATGTCATACATCTGTTTTCTAAATCTCTCGTTGCTTGTTCCAAAATAGAAATCTTCTTTTTTGAAGTTTTTCTGCATATATTTGCGGAGTTCCGAAATTGTCATCGCATGCTCTTCCGTACGGTAAGCATTCTCTAAAATGCCGCCTTTGTGCCAGAAAAATAATCTGGATGTATCATTTCTTGCTGTATCTACGTCAAATACAACTCCCAGACATTCTTTTTCGTCAGATTCTGTCTGTGTAAATTCCAGAACGATCGTTGTGGAGAAGTTTTTATTTCTCAAATAAGTAACTTCATCTTTCTCTCCGACCGCAACCATTCCTCGCAGGTATTCGATCAGATTTCGATCGGAATCGTCTGCTGCCGCCTTATTAAAGAATCCACGACCATCTGTATTCGCATATAAAACGATCTGCATCGCATCGATCACTGTTGACTTTCCACTTCCAGAATGTCCGGTAAAAAAATTGATTCCATCGTTGAAACTTAATATTTTCTGATCTATATAATGCCAATTATTCAGGCATATCTTCGATAATGCCAGAAATGGCTGCTTCGTCTTCGTCAAACTCACTGTCTACTTCCTCCTTGCTGAAACTTTCGATCAATCTGCGGATGTCATCTCCTAGTAACACGACATTCACGCATGGATAGATCATCATTCTTGTCTCTTCATTTAACTCTTCTAATACATCGAGTGGTTCGATGATCTGATATTTCTTTAATAATGCGATGGAACGACGCATCTCAGTGATGGATGGTAAGGTTCTCATCAGATGAAAATCGTTGATCTTTTCATGGATTTCTCCTAATGATGTATACACACTTGTATTCGATGACGCCTCTGCCATATGTTCATCATACAATAATTTTAAAATCAGAAGATAAATGGTTGATAATCTGGAAATCTTCTCTCCGATCAAAGTTTCTCCTTCGATATAAAAGACTCCCAGATGCAGATTTTCTCTTAATTCGATTCCTGAAATCTTAAAATATTCTCTTAAAAATTCCTGATGCAGGTCAATGGTTCTAAATTCTTTATTGTATACAAGTCTTCCGCTCTTTTTATCATATTTTCTTTCTAATACAAATGTCTGTTTTAACAACGTACGGATCACTTTCGTGACCGCATTTTTTTCTTCGTCATTCAATTCTTCATAATACGGTATCATAATTTCGGTTTCCTCCTTACAAAAGTTAATGCCGGATAGCGGTAACTTCCATTATCAATCAATTTATCGTCTCTCTCGATCACTTTATATTTACTGTTTCTTCTCGTGCTGTAATCGTAGGCAAGGATTAATTTCTCAAAGGACTCTTCATCCCTGATATCAATATCCTTAACTTCCATATGGTCATCATGCATGTAAGCTTCAATGAAATCTTCAATCTCAGCCTGCTGGTATCTTGTATGAATCTTATTTAATCTTAGGACATCTTCTCTTGATAATTCTTCCTGCTGCTTTTCTTCTTCTACCTGACTTGCAAAATCTCTTCGTTTTCTCTTCTTATACAAAGACTTCTCGGAAAGCACTTCAAAATGAGACAGATTCATACTCTGTCCGACCTTCTCGATCTTTTCCTCGCTGTCCTTAGAATCCCCGATCGTCTTTAACAGCTGGATCATCAGACCTCTTGTGTCGGATTCTCCATTCAGCATGTAATTCATACGTGTTACAGTTGCCCTGATATATTTGGAATGTTCTTTATCCATATTGGAAATTCGATGTTCTATGTCATCAAATCCACGCTCGATCGCATTAATGATACTTAAAACATCTTCACCTTTTTCTTTATCTGCTTTCTTCTGTACCTGTTCCATCCATGGAATATCTTCTCTCATTTCTCTTAAACATCGTTTGATATCATTTTTATATAAATAGAAGTTATCATTTGTCTTTAAGATATGATATTTCTTCTCAACGATTTCCTCAACATAACCTTCCAAATGTTCTGCCAACACTTCTTCATATGATTTCTGTTTTAGCAGTCGGCTAAAGAAATGGTCCATGTTGTGTAACATATCCTGCAAGGCTTTATTTAATTTCTTTGTATTAACAAGCGCTGTTTTTAACATGGCTAAGTTCATCTTCTTATCATGCCAGAATGAAAACAGTGTTGCGTATACATTCTGGATATAGATCTCTGTGTCATCCGTTGATGGGTTGACTAATTCTTCAAATGCTGTTAAAAATACGGCTGCGTAATCAGGAATGATGATATTGGTAGTTAATGTTGAGAAATCTTCGATCCTCTTTAACCAGCCTGTCTTGATCAGCCAGTTTAAGATCCTGTTTGGTGGTGTCTGGCTTGCATCAGTTTCTGATTCAAATTCTTCAGGAGATAACCAGATCCGCTGGCTTTCGTTCCAGTCTTCTAATACCTGAAGGCATACTTCTTTACTTAAATAATAATTGTTATATTCATATTCTTCGTTGATCTTCAGCAAGGCTTCCATATAAAGTTCTCTGTTCATCGAACGAAATAAACTCCAGAATGAATCTGGGATATCATAGGCAAATTTCATAGGTAACTTCCTTCTTTGGTTGTACTTTATTCTCTGACTCTTTATTTTAACTGATTCGAATGACCTCGTAAAGTGATTTCCTATGAAATAATAATTGACATAAGTCCGAAATCGGACTATAATTATCGTAATCTCATAGTCCGATTTCGGACTTAATATAATTGTTATAAGAAAGGAAGTCACTATGGAATCGAAACAAAATCGTGCCTTAAAGGAATTTGATTCTCTCTATAAGATGATCGATGATGTCTATCATGAGATCGCTCTTTCCATGCATCTTACGGATTCCGCATTTCTCATTTTATATTGTCTGTTAGAACTTGGAGATGGTTGCTCTCAGAAAGATATCTGCAAACTTTACTCCATCTCAAAACAAACGGTGAATTCTTCCGTAAAATCATTAGAAGATAAAGGAGTTTTGATCCGTAAAGCCGGCGTCGGAAGGGATATCCACTTATTTTTTACAGAGTTTGGACGAGAATTTTCTGAAAAACATATCGGTCCTGTCTTTGATATGGAAAATGCTACATTTGAATCTATGGAGCCTTCGGAGTGTGAACAGCTGCTTTCTCTTACGAGAAAATATGTTCAGATTTTAAAGAAAAATATGAAACAATATGTCTTAGAGGAAAAGGAGTTTTAGTTTATCATGAAGATTCAATTATCAGATCATTTCACTTACAAACGTCTGATCCGTTTTGTATTTCCATCGATCATTATGATGATCTGTACTTCGATGTACAGTATTATTGATGGATTATTTATTTCCAATTTTGCAGGAAAAACAGCATTTGCTGCGGTCAATCTGATCCTTCCTGTTGCGATGGGTGTTGGAGCGATCGGATTTATGATCGGTTCTGGTGGAAGTGCGATCGTTGCAAAAACGCTTGGTGAGGGCAAAAAAGAAAAAGCAAATGAATATTTTTCTATGCTGATCTTTACTGCTTTGATCGGAGCTACGATCCTGTCTATCTTTGGATTTATTTTTATAAGGCAGATCTGTATGGCACTTGGTGCGCGTGGACAGTTGCTTGAATATGCGTCTACTTATGGACGTATTATGTTTGTATCACAGCCAATGTTTATGATGCAGACGATCTTTTATAACTTCTTTATTACATCTGAGAAACCTTCTTACAGTCTTCGTATGTCTTTGATCTCTGGCGTGATCAATATTGTGTTTGACTATCTCTTTATCGGTGTCATGCATTATGGTGTTGCCGGGGCTGCGGTTGCAACTGCCATGGGTGAGTATGTTGGCGGGCTTGTACCGTTGATCTATTTTGCACGAAAGAATAACAGCAGCCGTCTTCGTCTTGTGAAACCTGTCTGGAGAAAAGATATTTTATTAAAAACCTGTTTAAATGGTTCTTCGGAATTTATGACAAATGCTTCTTCTTCCATTGTAAATATGCTTTATAATACACAGTTAATGCGCCTTGCTGGTGCAGATGGTGTTGCTGCTTATGGTGTGATCATGTATGCGAACTTTATCTTTGCTGCGATCTATCTTGGCTATTCTATGGGAAGTGCTCCGATCACCAGTTATAATTATGGGGCTGGAAATCATTCGGAATTGAAGAATATGTTGAAGAAGAGTTTGTCTTTAATTGCTATAACTGGGGTTTGTCTGACTTTGATCTCTGAGTTTTTTTCCCATCCGCTGATCAATATCTTTGTTGGATATGATGCTGATCTGTTTGCTATGACGTTACATGGATTCCGGTTGTATGCATTTGTGTTTTTGATCAATGGATTTAATATCTGGGCTTCTTCGTTCTTTACAGCTTTGAATAATGGGGTTGTTTCTGGAATGATTGCATTCCTTCGAACTTTGTTGTTCCAGATTGGGTGTATTATGCTGCTGCCACTTGTGCTTGGATTGAATGGAATCTGGATGGGAGTTGTTGTAGCGGAGATGTTGACTTTAATTGTTACGATTTATTTTTTACGGAGTAGAAGGAAAGTTTATCACTACTAAATTATGATTGTAGGTAGTGTTGCATGTATGAGTCAGAACGCTGTTCAAATCACTACACAATGTGTATGTTAAACTGTATTAGTTGATGATTTTTGTACTTATTAACAGAAGTTTAGATAAAATCCACAACACCGATTTGTTGGGATGTTTGAAAATTATCTTATCTTAATTTCTACGAAACCTTAAATTGCGAGAATTTTCAGCTATCGATTACCTAAATATATAAACCAATACAGTAAAACATACACATCACCTTAAATTTTCCAATCTTGTGAATTGTCCACTCTATATACTCGAAATCTACAGTTGGCCAACTACAAAATCAAAATTTCTCTTCAATTGTAGTAATATCCGCATTTTTTTCGTTATATGTCACCGTGCCCAAAACCATCAGAAGCATATTAATAACAATCACAGCCAACAATATAAATCCAATAACTTTCCATATTCTTTTACGCCGTCTATTCTTAAGCGCCAATTGTTCACTAATCTTCGCAAGTTGTTCTGATACTTCATTCTTATTGGTTTCTTCTTTTATTTCACTACCCAATAATTCACTCACGTTAATCTCTAATACATCCGCTAATTTTGATAACATATCTGCATCTGGTACGGATAATCCCTTTTCCCATTTGCTGATGGTTTGTCTTACTACGTGAATTTTGATTGCTAATTCTTCTTGTGTGTATCCTTTTGCTTTTCTTATTATTTTCAGATTCTCATTAAACATAATTATTGTCTCTCCTTATATTTTGATGTATTGAATTTACACCAAAATATGTCGTTGCGGCAAGCAACGTGGGTTAACATTATCCTTTTATCATCTCTAACAATTCTGGTATATCATTTTTTAATGTTTCAAAGACAATATTTAAATCAACATTTCCATAATCGTGTACAATACGATTTCTCAATCCATACATAGCATTCCATGGAATATATCCTCTTTTCTCTTTATACTCATCCGACAATTTCTTTGCATTTTCAGATAACTGAATCATTCGAAACAACATTGAATCCAGTAATATTTCATTTGCATTCAATTCTTCTATATCTACATCTTTCATATGTTGTACTATAAATTGCAAATCGTTTCGTATTTTTTGAATGTAATAACGATCATTCTTTACATTATCCATATATTTTTATCCCATCTTTTAATATTTCTTGTGTTAATTCTAAATTATCTTTTAATTGATTAATTTCTAAAACATCTACTTTTTTGTGTAGTGCTTCTCTAATTTCTTCGACTAATCCATAAAATTTTAGTCCTTTTACATTTGCTGAAATTAACAGATCCACATCACTGGTTGGCTTTGCTTTCGATTTAGCGTAAGATCCAAAAAGATAACAAAAATTTACATCATATTTTTGAAATACATTTCCGCATTTTTCAGTTATATATTCTATATCAATAATTCCATGTTCTTCGTCTATTGGATTTATTTCTGAAAGTTTTTCTAATATATATTTGTATTTCAAACTTCCTTGTTTTTTCTCATCATTCTCATATGATTTATAAGAACGTAAAGATATTCCTACCAAATCAGCAACTTGTTGTTGTGTCATCTTTTTTTCAGTTCTCATTTTTTTTAACTCACCCATCATAATTGCACCTCTTAATTTATAATAGTGCAATTTTTGCACTTCGTCAATTCAAAGGTGCAAAAATTGCACCATTATTTAAATTCTATAATAGGTATTTTTTTCTTAATAAATTTTTTTATTCTATGATCATGGCTGGCTTATCTGCATATTCATCGAGAAAAATCAATACTTTCTTGCCGTATAAAAGATTTAGATCACTGGATAACTTCCTTGTAACCTTTGCATTCCTTATAAATCTACTTTTGAAATTCCTTCCGCAAAACCTCTTTCGGTGCCTCAATCTCATTTGCCAATGTATGTTCCGTTAATTCTGACAAAATTTTTAATTTCTTATTGATCATCGGGCGCATGCAGTTTGGAACGTGTTCCTGATGGGCTCTGTGAATTGCTACACATTCTTTGCAATTTCCATGATATCTACAGGCTTTTTGACATGGGCAGTGGTCTTTGTCTGCATATTCTTTTCGAAATTCTGATGCGAATTCTTCTTGTAATCTTAAACCTTCTGCTCTGTTTCCTTTGTGGAATTCTGCCATTGCTGCGATTTCTTTTTCATTATGTTCGATTTTCATATACTATACCTACTCCTTTATCCATATGGATTTTCTTTCAATTTGTATTATAATAGAATAAATGAAACGATGCCATGATAAATAAAAATATAAAGAAACTGGAAAGAGATAATCTTAAAAATGAAACGAATTGATTTTGAAAATGGTTCTGTAACCCAAAATATCTTTGCAGCAGCACTTCCTATGCTTGTTGCTCAGATCTTAAACTTATTATATAACATTGTTGACCGTATTTATATCGCACGAATCCCACATATTGGAACAGCTGCACTTGGTGCTGTTGGACTGTGCTTTCCGCTGGTTGTGATCATTACTGCATTTGCTAACTTATTTGGAAGTGGCGGAGCTCCTTTATTTTCGATCAGCCGAGGGCAAAAGAGAAATAAACAGGCTGTCCATATCATGAATACATCATTTACTATGGTTTGTTTTAGTGCTATCGTATTGATGCTCATTGGGCTTTTATTTGCACGCCCGCTTTTGATATTATTCGGGGCTTCCAAGGATGCTCTCGTTTATGCTTTTCCATATATGATGATCTATCTGATCGGTACACTGCCATCTATGATCGCCATTGGAATGAATCCATTTATTAATGCACAAGGATATTCAACCATCGGAATGTTTTCTGTTGCGATCGGTGCCGTTGCCAACTTACTGCTTGACCCATTCTTTATTTTTGTATTGGGGTTTGGCGTTCGGGGTGCTGCGATCGCAACTGTAATCTCACAATGTCTTTCTGCTTCTTTTGTATTATTTTTCCTTACAAAAAAAGCAGAATTAAAAGTACGTTTTCTTCATAAAAATGAGCTGTCAGAAAGTTTAGGATATGCAAAGAATATCATCAGCCTTGGAACTGCCGGATTTATCATGCAGTTAACTAACGGTCTGGTAAGTATTGTTTGCAACAATGTACTTTCTGTGACTGGCGGAGATATTTATATCTCTGTCATGACGATCGTATCAAGTGTACGACAACTTGTGGAAACCCCGATTTATGCCATGAATGAAGGCGGTTCTCCGATCTTAAGTTATAACTATGGTGCCAGACGTCCAGCTCGTGTAAGAAAGGCTATGATCGTTATGTCTGCTATGATCCTATGCTATACAGCCGTTATGTGGAGTGTTATCATTTTTGCTCCTGGTACATTGATCCGTGTATTCAGTTCTGATCCTTCACTTGTAAAAGATTCCGTTCCTGCATTGAATCAGTATTTTGCTGCTTTTATCTTTATGGATCTGCAGTATATTGGACAGACAGTATTTAAATCTCTAAACAAAAAGAAACATGCGATCTTTTTCTCATTGCTTCGTAAGGTATTTATTGTTATTCCATTAACTTATTTTATGCCTTATGTATTGCACATGGGAACTTCCGGAGTATTCCTTGCGGAACCTGTTTCTAATGTGATCGGTGGAAGCTTTTGCTTCATTACAATGCTTTGTACTGTGCTACCTGAACTTAGAAGAATGGATAACTGTGATTGATCTTTTTAGTTTAAAATTTTCTCTCCAGTTCATCCATCTCTGCCATGATCTCCGCTTGCTGTTCATCAAACAAAAGCCCTTTATTATATTGATAATACTTATCACATCCATTTTCCTTGATAAACCAGACACTGTAATAATTAACATTCAGTTCTGTCACAAATACAACCATTTCCTGACTTTGTCCAAAGGCTTCTTCCATGAAGTCAAATGCATTGTCTAGTGCTTTGGTTGTATTCTCTATCTGCTGTTCTAATTTTGCTGGTTCTTTCTTGAATTCTTCTCTCACACGTTCAAATTCTGCTTCTGCTTCTAAATGTTCAGCTTTGCTGATCTGTTCGTATGACTCCAGAGTCTTGATCACATCAAGCAGCATATGTTCCTGTGCTTTTCCAAGTTTCTCTGTTTTTTTCTTCTCGTTGAAGTCCTCATGGATTTCTTTGACTACCTGACTTAATGTCTTGCCTGTTTTAAGTTGTTTTAGCCAGCCAAATAATTCCGTAACATAAGCATCCTGTCGATAAGATTCAGCAAACATTTCGGACAATTTTCCGTTTAACAATCCGACAACACTTAATTTCTCATCAAATGCTGCGAATTTTAATCTGCCGATCGTTTCCTGATTCCACTGTCCTTTTAAAATACGCTCAATTCCATAGTCTTCTTTGTATTTCTTATATAATTCATAATAGTTGGCAAAGTCTTTGGCAATCTTCAGGTGCTGTAAGTACTGAAATACCACTTCTCTGTCAATATCTTTTCCAAGTTCTTCGTAAACTTTTAATAACTGAGACAGATCTTCCCATCCTCTGGCTGTAACAAACGCCTTTCCATCAACTGTTGTTTCCATACGATAGAAATATTCTTTACGGATTTCAAGATATGCAAGGATTGCTGGGTGGATTCCTGCCTGATATGCGTATTCTTTCCACACTTCATAGTCTGCTTCCACATCAATTTTCTTCATACGGTCCAAGGTAACTACGTCAAAATCTCTGACAGATTTATTGTATTCTGGTGGATTTCCTGCCGCTACGATGATCCAGCCATCTGGTACTTTCTGATTTCCGAACATCTTACACTGCAAAAACTGAAGCATTGTTGGTGCCAATGTCTCAGATACACAGTTGATCTCATCGATAAATAAAATACCTTCTTTATTTCCAGTCTGTTCAATCTTTTCATAAACAGATGCAATGATCTCACTCATCGTATATTCCGTAACAGAATATGTTTGTCCACTATATTCTTTTTCTCTGATAAATGGCAAACCGATCGCACTCTGTCTTGTGTGGTGCGTGATCGTATAAGCTACCAATCCAATCTCACATTCTCTTGCGATCTGTTCCATGATCTGTGTTTTTCCAATTCCTGGAGGGCCCATCAAAAGGATCGGACGCTGTCTGATGGATGGTATTTTATATTCTCCATAATTATCCTTTGTAAGATAAGCTTCAATGGAATCTTTGATTTCCTGTTTTGCTCTTTTAATATTCATGTTCTTCTTCTCCTTCATCAAGATCTTCGGCATCGACGATCAATTTAACTGCCCATGGCGGTACATCCACATCTTCGTATTCTTCCTGCATAAAAATAAATGCTGTCTGATATGGTGGTTTCTTCTTTGGATAGGTTCCTTTTCCATCTGTGAAATAGATCAATCCCTTCAGATGATAAAATTCACCCTGTTCGATCAGATGATTCACATATTCAAATGCTGGCCGGAAATCTGTCCCACCTTCTCCGATCAGTTCCAAATGTTCCATATATTCTTTTAATTCTTTTTCATCTGTGATCTTCTGGTCGTTTTGTACCATCTCATCACACTGAATGATATGAATATTTACCTTATGAAAAAAGCTCTCTGCTTCCGTTAACACACCATATGTTTCTTCCAGAAATTTCTTTACCAGATCACCAGAACATGACATTGATGTATCGATCACGATGGCAAAGTCTTCCACTTTCTTTACTTCCTTCCACTCCTGCGGCTCGATCAACGGCATATTCCCATACATAGAAAGCCCATAACTGTAAAATATATAGTCAAACGAATCTGGGTCCACACTGACTTCTTCTCTTAAAACCGAAAATTTTCTTAAAAATTCACGATAATCATAACGGTCTCTGTTTTCTACCTGTACCTGTCCGATCAGATTCCCTGCCTGTTGTGACTCTTCACTGGAGAATGTCTCCATATCTGTTTCCGTTTTTTCACTGATATTTTTCCATTTATTTTCTACTTCCTGATGAAGATCTTGTTTGGGATCTTCTGGCCAATACTGGTGGTCATCTACTCGAAATTCCATCTGCAGTTCTTTTATTTTCTTCTCTTCTAATCCAAAAGAAACTAACTGTCGATAAATTCCCTCGGCTGTCAATACTTTGAGGTTCCTCTCAAGCTGCCCGTAAATGTCTTTGCGCAGCCTTGTTTGCACCATATGGATACATTTTAAATGCCAGTGATCAATAATTGATTCGACTGCGATATCACAAGAAATATTCCATAGAGTCTTATCTCTTCCTTTTCTTCTTGTCACATGATGTAAAATGCAGTGAAGCACCATATGAAGATATGCACGATTCATCCGGACTCTGTTTTGCCTGTACATGCCTCCTAAAGCTCCTGGATGATAAAACATACACATTCCATCCGTTCCAACACCATTTACAGAAGGATCGATCACATAAGCAAAACTGCTTAATGCCACATCTAAAAAACGCATATGGATATATAATTCATTTCTTGTCGTCGCAAGGATCTTTGTTCCAAGTTCGCTGAGACGCTCATTGATATTTTCTTCCATTATTCATTTCCCTTTATCTTATCTATAATTCAAATGTTTTCTTTTTCTTTGGAAATCTCTTATGCTGTTCATTCATCAAAATACTTAAAAGTTCTGTTTTCTGCTTTCTAGATGCCCAGTCGATCGCTGCTTCGATTCCTTCTTTACTGAAATAATTCTTCTCTGCCATCAAATTGATAAATGGCATCTGATCTTCTTCTTTTAAATAATTCATCATCTCGCATTGGTTCTGCTTTATATATCCCTCGTATTGCATCCATGCAAAATCTGATACCCCGTATGGCATTAACATACGCCCAGCTAATATCTCCCATACAATATCCAGATCTTCCTGAACTGCTGCCACTGGAAAAATATCATCATATTTACGATAGTCGATCTCTCCTCGCAAAAAACTTTGGCGATATTGATATCCTGTTCCATGAAAATGTGTCTCCACAATTCTTGCTGGTGTATTTTCCACAGCCTCTTCATAATACTCTGGATAAAATAAACGACTTTGTTTTTCTTCTTCTTTATAACGGATATTTACCTGCAATGGAAAACGAGTATCTCTTACAACGTCTCTTAAAGCACTTTTTTTATCCTCATAAACATCATAGTAGATCTTTTGCAGCTTGCATCCTGTAAAAATTCCTGCTCCTGTTCTTAAAAGAGAATCTGAAAACCCAAGTGTTGTCAGATTTACACATCCATAAAATGCATATTTTCCTATTTCCACAGTATCCGGTGGCAGATAAACTTCTTTTACTGCCTCCCCACAAAACATCGGTTCATCTTCACTGCCCAAAAAGTCTTCGCCAATCATAATCTCTTTTGCTTCGTCTTCTTTTCGTTTATGCGCAGAAAATGCATAATCACCAATCTTCGTAACTCTTTTTCCTTCAATTTCCGAAGGAATCTCTACTTGATCTTCTTTGCTGAAACAACGAAGAACTTCGATTCCTCCATCTTTTGCATCTCTGTATTGTATCTTAAGCATCGTCTTTTCCTTCGCCTTTCTCCATGTATACACTATCCTTATTATAGCTGACTGACAGGAAATATCAAGAATCGTAAAAAGGAATTTCCCATCTTCATAAAAATGTAATATAATGCAGAAAGATACGATGATTTTATACACTTATGATGATATATAAAGGAGATTTTTATGGAACGACTGATCGTTTTAGGAACTGGAAATGCACAGGCAATTCATTGCTATAATACTTGTTATGCCATGCAAAAAGGTGAAGAATACTTCCTTGTCGATGCCGGCGGCGGAAATGGAATTCTATCTCAGCTTGACAAAGCTGAAATCCCTCTTGAAAGCATTCATAATATTTTTGTGACACATGCTCATAACGATCATATTTTAGGAATGGTCTGGATGATCCGTATGATCGCTACTTCTATGAACAAGGGAACTTATGATGGTACTCTGACAATCTACTGTCATGAAGAACTGGTTCATACGATCAAAACACTGACAAAACTTACCGTTGGTAAGAAATTTTATAAGCATTTTGATGAACGTATTGTATTTCATGTCATTGCACATGGAGATACGATTCAGATTCTTGGAGATTCTTTTACATTCTTTGATATCGGCTCTACAAAAGAAAAACAGTTTGGTTTCACATCGGTTATGGAAAATGGATTAAGGGTATCCTTTCCTGGAGATGAACCTTATCGTGAATCTCTTTATGATTTTGTGAAAGATTCTGACTGGCTGCTTCATGAAGCATTTTGTGTGTATGGTGAGAGGGATATTTTTAAACCTTATGAAAAACACCATAGTACGGTAAAAGATGCCTGTGAATTAGCAGAACATCTAAAGATTCCAAATCTGGTTCTATGGCATACAGAAGATAAAAATATGCTGCATCGTCAAGAAAAATATATGAAGGAAGGCAAGCAGTATTATACTGGAACACTTTATATACCTGAAGATCTGGATGTATTGAAATTGTAATTTGGAAGGTTAATGATCAACCTTCCATCAAATGATAAATGATCGCAGCTACAACATCATAGGCATTTTCCTGCAAATGTATTCCGTCCACGGTATACTCTCTTGACAACTGCCCATCTTCTCCGATCAATTTATCAAATACATCAACATACTCAAAGTTATCTTCTTTACACAATCTTTGTATTTCTGTATTGATCTTTTGAATTTCTTTATTGGATTTTCCTTCTGCCCAGGACGGCATCAATCCAATCCTTTTGGTATATGCCGGATACATAGATTCAATATAAATCTTTGTATCTGGCAATTGCTGCCGAATCCTTCGTGCAAGTCTGATCAATCGTTCTGCTAACACTCTTGCTCCTGGATACAATGACATCAGGAAATCATTTGCACCACCTTGCATGATAATGATATCTGGTTTATATGGAAATACGTCATAAGCCAGTCTTGCACCCATCTCTGCGATCGTATCCCCTGCAACTCCACTGTTAATGAACTGTGCATCTATATCTTTTAATTTTTCCATTGGGAAATAGTCGGTCAGGGAATCCCCAAACATAACAATTGTTCTCTTCTTCTCTTCCATTGTCTACTCCAGTACTTTTTGTTTAAAATCCTCTTTTTGCTGCATGGAAATATTTAATCCCTTGATCATAAACTGATTAATAGAACCATATTCTTCTTTCATGGTTTTAAGTGCTGCATTTAAAAATTCTTCTTTTGCCACAAAATAGCCCTCTATTTTTTCGATTTTTTCGCGATGCAATCCTGCTAAATGAAGTTTCTTTTTTAATTTTTCTACTCTTGTGATCGCAGCTTTATTGGTCTTTAGATAATCTTCCATCACGTCATCTTCAGACACATCAAGCAAAAATAAAATGGTTGCTGATAACAATCCACAACGGTCTTTTCCTTCTGTACAATGCCATAAAACCGCTCCATTTTTTGTATTCATAATCTCTCTGACTGCTTGTGAGATCTGCTTTCTGCAAAATTCTTCTTTGATCATCATCTTATAAATATCTGACATCTCTGGAAATTCTTCCATATGTAACATCTGTTTTCTTGTTTCCTGCTCCCGGCTGACTCCCACCATGCTTTCCATAAAAAACGGAATATTCTCATAAACAGCTCCCGCCACTTCCAGATCTGGCTCTTGTTCTACTTCCATTGGTGTTCTTAAATCCAGAATTTTCTGTAAATGATATTCTGTTTCCAGTAAAATCTTATCTTTCTGCGTAATCCTTGATAAACGATTGCTGCGGATCAGCTGTTTATCTTTGATCACTGCACCTTCTGTCGTTTTTAATCCGCCAAGGTCTCTCGTATTATCTGCACCTTCCAGATAAATCTTCCCCATGTTACCGCCTCCATTTTTGTATGATCAGTTTTCCTTCTCTGTCTGTTCTTTCTCCAAGGATATTCCATCCATCATATAAGTTTTCTCATTTTTCTGATTCTCCAAATATTCTGTTCTGATCTGTGCTTTTGCTTCTTCATAGTCTCTCTTTAATTCTCTTGCAGAAAGCAGACGGCAGCCTTGTCCGCGGATGATGATCTGTTCCAATCCATCGGATGTTGCAACTGTTACATCGTATTTTCGTCCATGGGTATGGGCAAATTTTTCAATATACTGATCTGCTGTTTCTGCTTCTTTTGTGTAGACTACATGAATATTCATGTAATCTGTGATCTCTGTTTCATGTCCTTTCACACGATATGCATCAAACACAACGATCAGCTCCATGCCCTTCATTCCCTGATAATTACTCATCTCATCAAGTAATTTTCCTCTGGCTGCATCTACATTCGTATCTAATAATTCCTTCAGATCATCCCATGCGTAAATGATATTATATCCATCAACCAGCAGGTATTTCTTGGACATATCTCTTTTTACCGATGATTTTTCTGCAGATGTATGATAATCTTGCACAAGCCTTGCTGTTTTCTTCTTCTTCCATTTACTTTTATTATGCTGGTTTGCATAAAATGTTTGTTCAAGAATCCGATCGATTTCCTCTGTATCAATTGATTCTTCTTCAATATAAGCCCTTCGCTGTGTCAGTTCATCAAATTCCTCTTCCTCGATTTCTTTCGCAAGAACGCTCTCTAAATGCATATGTTCTGGTACCTCATTCCATGCGACATTATACCCGGCTCCATGGGAACAGAAAACAGATCCACATGGATTTTCAAGATCTCTATCTGGATCATATCCACTGGCTTCTATGATTTCTTCTTCATTATGGCAGATATCATATCCATTTAAAGTTGTAAATAATCTTCCCATACCTTTGGAATATGCTAATACTTCTTTTTGGTATCCTTGCATCGTAGAAACTGGTGCTATTCCTTGAAGCACTGACATCTCTCCTGCAGTATCTGGTGTATCAAACGTACCTTGCATCTTTTCAATATCTGTCATAGCTCTTCCGATCATCTGCTGTGGAACTTCCAGACGGAACTTATAATATGGCTCTAATAAAACACTCTGTGCCATACGAAGCCCCTGTCTTACTGCACGGTATGTCGCCTGACGGAAATCTCCACCTTCTGTATGCTTCTGATGTGCCCGTCCTGCTGCCAGCGTGATCTTGATATCTGTGATCGGTGCTCCTGTTAAAACCCCTCTATGATCTCTTTCTAATAAATGTGTTATGATCAGTCTCTGCCAATTCTTATCCAATACATCTTCGCTGCACTGTGTGTCGATAACAACTCCACTTCCCCTCTCCAGCGGTTCCATCAACAAATGTACTTCTGCATAATGTCTTAACGGTTCAAAATGCCCAACACCTTCTACAACATCTGCTATCGTCTCTTTGTATACAATATTGCCCTGTCCAAATTCCACATCTACATCAAAACGTTCTTTGATCAGACTCTTTAGGATCTCCAATTGAACCTCTCCCATGATCTGCACCTGAATCTCTTGTAATTCTTCATTCCAGATGATGTGAAGTTCTGGTTCTTCTTCTTCCAGCTGACGAAGTTTTGGAAGTATCACGCTTGCACTTGTCTCTTCTGGCAATATCATCTGGTAAGTAAGTACTGGCTCCAACACAGGTTCATATCCGCCCTGCTCTGCTCCAAGGCACTGCCCAGGGATCGTATCTGAAAGTCCTGTAACCGCACAAATTCTTCCTGCCTGCAGTTCATTTACTGTCTCATACTTTTCTCCCGAATAGATACGGATCTGATTGATCTTTTCATCACTTTCTGTAATAACTGTTTTTACCTTTAAATTTCCACCTGTTACTTTCAAATGTGTCAGACGATTTCCATTTTCATCTCTTGTGATCTTAAATATACGTGCACCAAATTCCTCTGAATATTCTCTTTCTTCTGTATAAAATGCAAGATCACTCAAAAATTCATTGACTCCTTGAAGTTTTAACGCTGATCCAAAAAAGCATGGGAAAATCTTACGTTCTGCGATCATTTTCCGGATCTTGGATTCCGTGATCTCACCTGATTCCAGATAATGATCCAGTAACGCCTCATCTTCCATAGCGATCATCTCATAAAACTCATCACTGCCCTTTTCTCCAAAATCAATACATCCGCTGCTTAAACGTTCCTGTAATTCCTTCAATAATTGATCTTTTTGTGTTCCGTCCTGATCCATCTTGTTAATAAATAAAAATGTTGGGATCTTATATCTCTCAAGCAGACTCCATAATGTCAAAGTATGGCCCTGCACACCATCTGCTCCACTGATCACAAGAACCGCATAATCAAGCACTTGCAGGGTTCTTTCCATCTCCGCAGAAAAATCCACATGTCCTGGTGTGTCAAGCAAAGTAAGATCCATCTCATTCATTGAAACCTCTGCCTGCTTGGAAAAAATGGTAATTCCTCTGGACCGTTCTAGTTCATAAGTATCTAAAAATGCATCTCCATTATCCACACGTCCGATTTTTCTCAAATTCCCTGCAGTATATAAAATTGCCTCTGATAGTGTTGTCTTCCCGGCATCTACATGAGCCAGAATACCAGTTACTATGTGCTTTTTATTCTTCATAAATTTCTTTTTCCTTTTTTCGTATTCACTGTAAATAAGTATAACACATATCCTGTTTTCATGTTAACCGAATACATCCATAAGATTATTTGACAAATTTTTCTTCTATGTTATAATCAAAAATTAGTGCTCTTCTTTCCATGTATACCAGAATCTGGTATAATGAAAGTTAATAAAGAGACGGCATACAAACCACAAGGCATACGAAAGGAGTTTCTTATGAGAGATGCTTTACGGGATGAAATGATCAAGAAAATATGCGTCAGAGATACAGATAATATATTAGATGTCGGTTGCGGTGATGGTACCTTTTTACATGAACTGACACGCTGGAAGGATGTTGAAGGATATGGTATCGATGAATCTGAGGATAAGATTCTTATCGCAAAGCAAACTTGGCCAGAACTTCATTTTGAGACAGGTTACAGTGATTTTCTTTCTTTTGATGACAACAGCTTTCGTGTGATCACTGTATGTGACGATTTCCACACCTTTAAAGATCCACAGAAGTTTGTTAATGAAGCATTTCGTGTCTTAGTTCCTGGCGGAAGACTTTATATTGGAGAATCTGCCCTTCCTGAGGCATTGCGAATTGTTTCTAATATTCCTTCCTATCTGACTTCTGGTGATGATCGCAGACATTCTACTTATGAGACTTTAGAATATTTTAAGAATGCAGGGCTTACCAAATTCCGTGTATATAAAAAGAAACGTTTACTTCTTATCTCTGCAAAGAAACCATTAGAATAAATTCCAGAACTTAAAATGGAGCTGATACGATCTGTATCAGCTCCGTTTTTCTTATACTTTAAACAACCATCCAAGATATTTATCTTTTGTTATTTTTCTGATCGTTTTTTTCCCTAAAAGTTTCTCCATCTTTTTTCTTGCTGTATTGTTGATCCTTACCTTGTCATCTTTTGTTACGCATAGATCTGGGAACATGACACACCACCAGTTGTGCCCTTTTGCTGCCCCCAGATCGATTCTTACTGCATCGTAAATACCTTCTGGAAATGTATATTGGCCATAGTTTTTCTCTGGAAATTTTTCTTGTACAAAATGTACGTTTACCTTTTGTTTCACTCCCTCTTTCTTTAATATTTCCTGTGCTGTATTTTTTATTCTGTTTTTTTGCATTTTTAAGATTTTAAATGCTTCTTCCTTCGTTTTTGCTTCACTCAATTCTGGACTGATCTGATCGATCACGGCATCTCTTACTTTCAATTTATATGTCTGATCCATCCTGCTGTTACTATTAGCTCTCACATGAAATCGAATCAGATTGCTTTTCAGATTTTGCTGTATTATGTTATTGGATTTTCTTTGTCCTGCCACAAAAATCATACATGCTATGGCCAGAAACAGAATCCCTTTGATCATGTTTTTTTTACTCATATTCAGAGGATGTCCTGTTTTTTTCTTTTTATACACAACCTCTTTTTAATTGTCTGAAAATTTATACAATAGCAACAACATTTTCTTAAAATTCAGGGTTGACGAATCTGACCAGTTATAGTAACCTAATATCCATGAGGTCATATGACTGACGGAGCACGTGGAATCAACCACATGGGAGTATGATCATTAATCGCCGGCCGTCTGGGCAATCTTGTCTGGATGTGCGGCGTTTTTTAGTTTGTTACTACATTTTTGACAGAAAAAATATCTGTCAGCCCTAAAAAATCACTCAATTTTTCTCTTTTTAAATTTTTCACTTGGCACGCTCCACTGTCCAGATTTTTACTAAAGATAAAAAAGAATCCTGATCGTTCAGGATTCTTTTTTGATCTACATCTCATAAATAACACATTCATACGGTTTCATTTTTAACGTATTTCCAATTACAGTTGTCTGTTCATAATTCACAAATACAACATTTTCATAGTCTTCTGATAATTCAATATCTTTTTCCTTAGAACTAAAGTTACAGATCAATACCAGTTTCTGACATCCATAAGACCTGCTATATGCAAAAATACGATCTTCTTTTTCATACATTGGTCTGAAATCACCATATGTTAGTATCTCATTATATTCTTCTGATTTATAAAATGCGATCAATCGCTTGTAAAAATTCAGGATCGATCCATATTCTTTTTCTTCTTCTGCGACATTCACCACTTTATAGTTCTCATTAACTGGCATCCACGGTTTTCCTTTTGAAAATCCTGCATTTTCTTCCGAACTCCATTGCATTGGTGTTCTCGCATTGTCTCTGCTGTGATGTCTTGCAATCTCCAATGCCTGTTCTTTGGACATTCCTGCCTTCAATGCGATCTGATACTGATTGATCGTTTCCAGATCATTAAATTCATCATATTTCCATTGACAATTGCTCATCCCAATCTCTTGCCCCTGATATAGGAAAGGCAGACCTCTCTCACAGAAAATGATCGTTGCAAGTGCTGATAAGCTGTAAAATCCATAATCTTCTTCTGGGATAAACAGACTTGCCCCTCTTGGCTGATCATGGTTCTCAATGATATTCGCTTCAAACCCTGCCTTGGCAACAATCTCTTGATTATGAAAAGTTTCCTCTCTCCATTCATCAAATGGCTGTGGCCAGTCATAGTTCATATAATTTTTGCCTTTCCGATAGGCATGACATGGTTCAAATGCAAAAATCGTAGAAAAATATCCATCTTCACCGATAAATCGTGGAAGAATATCTTCTTTTACAAACATAGCCTCCCCAACGGTCAGTGCATCATATGGTTCAAAGCAACGATGCTTCATCTCCATCAAGAAATCTCCGATTCCTTCGACTTTTCCTGTGATCTTATATACATCTGCGAGTCCATCTGGACCGTCTGGTTTCAGATCACTCCATGTCAGATCTTTCTTTATATTCATGATCGCATCAATCCGAAAGCCTGAAAGTCCTTGGTCCATCCACCAACAGATCATCTCATAAATCTTCTCACGAACAGTCGCATTCTCCCAGTTCAGATCTGGTTGTTCTTTTGCAAAAGAATGCAAATAAAACTTATTGTCATACCCTGGGATCTTCTCCCAGACACTGCCTCCAAAATAAGATCTCCAGTTGGTCGGTGGCTGCCCATCTTTCCCGTCTTTGATATAAAAATATGATCCATATTCCCCTTCTGGATCTGCCATTGCCTTCTGGAACCATTCATGTTCACTGGAACAATGATTCACAACGAGATCCAGCAGAATATACATATTTCTTTTCTTTGCTTCCTTGATCAATTGTTTCATCTCATCCATTGATCCAAACATCGGATCGATCGCATAATAATCGGAAATATCATAACCGTTATCCACCATCGGAGACTGATACATCGGAGATATCCACAAAATATCAACCCCTAGGTCTTTTAAATAATCTAACTTGCTGATAATTCCAGGAATGTCACCGATTCCATCACCATTTGTATCCTTAAAACTCTTTGGGTAAATTTGATATGCAACTTTGTTATGCCACCATTTTTTATTCATCATAATTCTTCTAAACTCCCATTTGCGGTTTCTACTAACATCTTCATGGCTTCTACCGGATATCTGCCGTGAGCGGTTTCCCCCGTCAGCATCAATGCATTCGCTCCTTGATGAACTGCATGATAAATATCATTTACTTCAGCTCTTGTTGGATAAGGGTTTCGGATCATAGAGTCTAGCATTTGTGTAACTACCATGAAATTTTTATTATGTTCTTTGCATACCTTTGCAATATATGCCTGCACTTTGGGGAGTTTGGATAATGGCATGACATTTCCTAAATCTCCTCTTGCTATAACAATATAATCACAGTATGGAAGTAATTCTTCCAAATGCTCTACTCCTGTCATATTTTCTATTTTGGCAAAGATTCGAATATCTTCACAGTTGTTTTGTTTTAGTGCTTCTCTTAGTATGATCAGATCTTCTTTATTCCGTACAAATGGCAGCATAACATCAGTTACTTGATATTGTTTTACCAAAGATAGATTCTTCAGATCAGCCTCCGTTAACGTCGGATTGTTGATATTACATCCTGGCAAAGCTATGCTTTTACGTGCCGTCAATACTCCTCCACAGACAATGCGGCATCTCCAGGATCGTGGTGATATTTTCCGTTCTGCGATCAGTTTTATTTTCCCATCATCTAATAAAATTTCCTGATCTCTTCTGATATGCGGCATGATTTCTTCTGGTACTAAAATTCCACCATGTCCTATAACCACATGTGCTCCTGTTGAAAGGCCCATATCTCCTTCCAGATATCCAATTCGAAGTTCTGGCCCGATCAGATCGATCATTAATTTCTTCTCGCCATTTGTCTGCTTCGCTGCCTCAAAATAATGATAAATCCATGCATGGCTTCCTTCTAATGAACTATGTGATAAATTCAACCGGATCCCTGTCATTCCGGCATCAAACATCTTCTTTAAAATCGTTGGTTCGCAACAGGTTGGTCCCAAGGTTCCGTAATATTCCATTGTGCATCACTTCCTTTGTGGTTATTTTAACATTTTGAGGAGTGGTTTCCAATGGATTTGATGGAAAAATTCTAGTTCTTTTAAATCATATTTCCCTACATCCCATACACATCCAGATCAACCTTCCCATCAACAACCACAACTCCATCTTCTTCTAACAATTTCGCCTGTTTTCCTTCTCCTCCAAACGCAAATGCCTCTGCTAGTTCTCCTTTTGCATTGACGACTCGAAAACATGGTATATTCTCTGGATCTGGATTCTTATGCAGGGCATTTCCTACTGCTCGTGACATCTTTGGATTTCCTGCCATGGCTGCTACTTGTCCATAAGTTGCCACATGCCCTTTTGGAATTTGTTTGACTGCTTCGTAGATTCTTTTTGTCGGACTGTCCGTGATGATATCGTAGCTTTCTTTGATCATTTTTTTGATGTCTTTTTCTGGAATAGTCCCGTCTAAGATGATCGTATTCCAATATTTTTTATTCTGATGATATCCTGGGATGACGGCATCGTAGGCTTCTCTCCAGAATTCTCTCCATTCTGAATCTACTTTGATATTCAGATTGATATAACCATCTTTTTCATAGACCCATAAGAAAGCTTTTTTACTTCCTTTTACCCTTACTAATTCCCAATTAGGATCTTTGAATGGAGATTCTACATATGTGTGCGGGAAAGTTAGACCGTAAGTGATTGCTTGTTGTCTTGTTTTCATACAAATCTCTCCTTTTATTTCAGATTCTATCACATTTTTTTAGTTTATTCGAGAATCTTAAATCATCTTCTTAAAAGTGAAATAGGATCTAAAATATTTTACATTCTATTTTAGATCCTGTTTAATTAATTTGAATTATTTTATCATTTTAACATAATATAGCAAGAATTCTCCTTCCTCTGCAGGCTGAAGACGAATTGCGCAAAACAAAAGGAACGCTTGTTCGATAGTGCGATCTATGGTATAATAGAATCATGATATTGATCATGTGCATGTAATATTCCGTGCGCAGCCGAGAACAGAACTTAGTAAATTTATCAATGCTTATAAAAGTGCCAGTAGCAGGCACTCCAGTAGAAGTAATCCGTCAATACATTGAAACCCATGGAGAGAAAAAGTATTGAACATAGCATATCGTTTCCGGATCTATCCGACAGAAGAACAGAAGATACTTCTTGGCAAAACATTTGGCTGTTGTCGTTTTCTGTACAATCAGATGCTTGATGATAAGATTCGAGAGTATGAAAAGACAAAGAAAATGTTAAAAAACACACCGGCCATGTATAAAAGGGAATATCCATTTCTGAAAGAAGTAGATTCGCTGGCACTGGCAAATGTCCAGCTTCATCTGGAAAAGGCATATAAGAATTTTTTTCGGGATCCCAAGACTGGATTTCCAAGATTCAAGTCAAAACATCATTCCAGAAATAGCTATACAACGAATGTGGTCAATGGAAATATCCTGGTGGAAAGTAAGAAGATCCGACTTCCGAAATTAAAATGGATCGCCATGAAAAAACACAGGGAGCCAGCAGAAGGACTTCGGTTGAAATCAGTGACTGTCAGTATGGAACCATCCGGAAAATACTTTGCAAGTCTGCTGTATGAAGGATACAGTTGTGAAAACCAAGCAGCTGTATCAGACTATAGTACTGCAAAGATACTTGGAATAGATTATGCAATGCAGGGGATGGCAGTGTTTTCAGAAAAGGTTGAGACGGAAGAAGCAGGATTTTTTAGAAAAAATGAAAAGAACTCAAATAGGAACTCAAAATTTAAGTTCCTATTTGAGTTCTTTATTTGAGTTCCTTTAAGAAACTAAAAAAATATGCTATTATCTTAAAAGTAGTAGAGAGAAGGAAGTAAAATTACAGCAGAAAATTTTAGAAGAACTAAAAAGTCAAAGGGGAAAATTAGCAATGGTAAAAATAGATTTGATTACCGGCTTCTTAGGTTCCGGCAAGACAACGTTTATTAAAAAATATGCAAAATATCTTCTGGATAAAGGAATGAACATCGGCATCCTTGAGAATGATTTTTTCGCCAAAGGATTTACAGATATTCTGACATGATAAAATCATAGGAATTCCTCCGTTTGTAATTTGTCCGCGTACTATTATAATCGAAAATGCCTGTTTTTGAAAGCATTTTAAGAGATTTTGTCCAGAGAAAAGAAGGCATCGGATAGATGTATGGAAGAAAATATGATATTCCGGGGAATTTTTCAGAATGAAATTGATAAAAAAATACAGAAATATTTGGTCAAAAAGTACAAATTTAATTTGACAATAAAATAACATCTGGGTATAATTGACATAGATAAGCTAAGGAGGGAAAATTTGTGGAAGCTAAGGAAATTTCGAAAGCGGTAATCAAGCGTCTGCCGCGGTACTACCGCTACCTCGGTGAATTGATGGAGGAGAATGTAGAGCGTATATCTTCAAATGATCTTAGCAAGAAGATGCATGTGACGGCTTCCCAGATTCGTCAGGACTTAAATAATTTCGGTGGTTTTGGTCAGCAGGGTTACGGCTATAATGTACGCTATTTGTATACAGAAATCGGTAAGATCCTTGGGCTGGATACTGTACATCCGATGATTATTCTGGGTGCCGGTAATCTGGGACAGGCATTGGCCAATTATGTGGATTTTGAAAAGCGCGGATTTAAGCTGGTTGGTATTTTTGACGTCAATCCTGTACTTGAGGGGATTGCAGTTCGTGGAATTGAGATTCAGATGTTGAGCGATCTTCCTTTGTTTCTGAAGGAGAATGAGGTTGAGATCGCGATCCTGACTCTTCCTAAAAACAAAGCCAAAGAGATGGCAAAGATTTTGATTGATAATGGAATTAAGGCAATCTGGAATTTTGCACATATTGATCTGGATGCCCCGGAGGATGTAATGGTAGAGAACGTACATCTTTCAGAGAGTCTTATGACTTTGTCCTATAACCTGAGTGAGTACAGAAAGGAACATGAAGGGATGTAAGGGATAACTGTGAAACACAAGGCTGTGGTCATCTGATCACAGCTTTTCTCTTGTATGTAAATGTGTTATTGTAAACAGGAGGTGAACAGATGAGAGAGATTGTAACTGCTGTTGAGATGAAAGAACTGGATCATAATACGATTCAGAAAGCCGGGATATCGTCTCCGGTACTTATGGAGAGGGCGGCATTAAAGACGGTTGAGGAGATTGTACAGAGATTAAAGAATAAAGAAAAAGAGAAAATCCTTGTGGTCTGCGGAACCGGCAACAATGGCGGAGACGGATTGGCGATTGCCAGACTGCTTCAGTTGAGAGGAGTCAGAACCTGGTATTATATTGCGGGTAAGGAAGAGAAAATGACTGCTGAAACTGCCGGACAGCTTAAAACAGCAGAATATTATCAGGTGCCCCGGGTGCATAACCTGGATCCGGATGAATATACTACTATAGTAGATGCCATCTTTGGGGTTGGACTGAGCAGACCTGTAGAGGGAAAATATGCAGAGCTTATCAGTACAATGAACCGGGCATCTGCGTATAAAGTAGCTGTGGATATTCCATCCGGGATTGACTCAGATACCGGATTTGAGAAGGGGATTGCATTCCGGGCAGATCTTACGGTTACCTTTGCTTTTCGCAAAAGAGGGCTGTGTTTTTATCCCGGACGCATGTATGGCGGTGAGATCGTTGTTACGGATATCGGAATCTATTCCATACCCGGAAAGAAAATCTGTATGCATCATCTGGAACGTGAAGATTTGAAAATGCTTCCGGAGAGAGTTCCCTATGGAAATAAAGGAACCTTCGGTAAGGTTCTTCTTATAGCTGGCAGCGAAGGAATGTGCGGAGCTGCATATCTGAGTGCAGCAGCTGCTCTGAAAAGCTCTGCGGGAATGGTGAGAATTCAGACCGTGGAGGCCAACAGGATTCCGTTGCAGACACTGTTGCCGGAAGCCATGATCACCTGTGATTTTGATGAGAAAAAAAACCAGGCAATGCTTGACTGGTGTGATGTGCTTGTGATAGGACCGGGTCTTGGAACTGGAGCGCAGAGCAGGGAAAGAGCTCAGTGGTTCCTGGCGAAGGCAGCTGAGTGTAAAAAAACAGTAATTCTGGATGCAGATGGCCTGAATCTTCTGTCAGTCCATGACAACTGGAAGTGTTTTATCGGGGAACATGTGATCCTGACACCTCATATTGGTGAGATGAGTCGTCTGTGCGGAAAAGAAATCGGTAAGATCCAGGATTGTCTGGCACAGACTGCAGCTGATTATGCAAAGGAGTCTGGAGCGGTTTGCGTTCTGAAGGATGCCTGTACTGTGGTGGCAGATGCTTTTGGAGATATGTATTTGAACATTTCGGGTAATGCAGGAATGGCTACAGCGGGAAGTGGAGATGTGTTAAGTGGTGTGCTTGCCGGTATACAGTGTATGTACCTGGCAGCAGAAAAGAAATTTTCTCCTGTTATGCTGGCTGCACTTGGTGTATATGTGCATGGGCTGGCAGGTGATCTGGCTGCTGAAACAGTAGGGCAGCGAGGGATGACCGCAGGAGATATCATCTGTTTTCTGCCGGAAATACTAAGATAGAATATTCATTTTGAGGCAGTAAATCTGTGAAACAATTTGCAGATATTAACATGAAAAAATAACAGAGGAAAATTATTATGAAGAAAGATAGCAGAGTAAAAGCAGTCATTTCACTGGATGCAGTAGAACATAATTTCCGGGAAATGAGAAAAAATATTGCAGAAGAGACAAAGATGATCGCAGTCATAAAGGCTGACGCTTATGGACATGGCGCGGTGCCGGTTGCACATCTCATTGAGGATTATGATTATATCTGGGGATTTGCGGCTGCAACTGCGGAAGAAGCGATTCATCTGCGAGAAGCCGGGATTACAAAACCAATCCTGATCCTTGGAATTGTTTTTGATGAATATTTTCCGGAACTTGTACGTTATGAGATCCGTCCTGCAGTGTGCGAATATGAGGAGGCAAGGAAACTTTCAGACGAAGCGGTTCTGCAGAAAAAAACTGTACATATTCATATTGCTCTGGACACAGGAATGACCAGGATCGGTTTTGCGGATGCACAGGAAAATGTAGAGGAAATTAAAAAAATTTCAGAACTTCCAAATCTTGAGATTGAGGGTATGTTTACTCATTTTGCAAGAGCAGATGAGTATGACAGAAGTCCGGCTATGGTACAATTGGAGCGGTATCTGGATTTTTCAAGACGCGTAGAAGAGGCAGGAGTGGAAATTCCTCTGCATCACTGTTCTAACAGTGCGGGCATCATACGTATGCCGGAAGCAAATCTGAATATTGTCCGTGCCGGAATCACAATTTATGGAATTTATCCTTCTTCTGAGGTGGAGAGAGATATTGTAAAGCTTGAGCCGGTTATGGAACTTAAGAGTCATGTGACTTATGTGAAGGACGTTCCTGCCGGAGCAGCGATCAGCTACGGCGGTACTTATGTGGCTGACAGGAAGCTTCGTGTGGCAACTGTTCCGGTGGGCTATGCAGACGGCTATTCCAGGCAGCTTTCCAATAAAGGCTGGGTTCTGATACATGGACAAAAGGCTCCGATCCTTGGCAGAGTCTGTATGGACCAGTTTATGGTAGATGTGACTGAGATTGGTGATGTGAAGAAGGGCGATGAGGTAACACTGATCGGCAGAGACGGGGATGAGTTTATCGGTATTGAGGAGATTGGTGATCTCTGTGGCAGATTTTCCTATGAGTTTGCCTGTGATATCAGCCCGCGTGTGCCGAGAGTCTATATTAAAAACGGGAAAGAAATATAATGTTACTGTTTGCTGAATAGAGACGAAGTGAGCGATAACTGATTTTTATATACCACGCATGTATACACAAGAAAAAGGTGGAAATACTTTATCTTAACCGGACAGGAAATATCCGGCTGATAACAAGGTTTCTTCTTATGGCAATGTTGTAAATTGAAACCGGAAAGAATCGGAGTGTGAATTGTGTGGTAATTAAAAGAGGGGATATATTTTATGCTGATCTTCGCCCTGTAGTGGGGAGTGAACAGGGTGGAATCCGGCCGGTTCTGATCATTCAGAATAACGTAGGTAACCGGCACAGCCCTACAGTGATCTGTGCTGCTATTACATCAAAAATGAACAAGGCTAAGCTTCCTACACATATTGAGATCAATGCGGAACTCTATGGGATTGAAAAAGATTCTGTGATTTTGCTGGAACAGCTTCGTACTATAGATAAAAGAAGATTAAAAGATAAAGTCTGTCATCTGGATGATGCGATGCTGGATAAGGTGAATCATGCACTTGAGATCAGTCTGGAGCTTACGTTCTGATTTTACTTTTTAAGGGATATATCATCTGATCCGGTATTGCGATTTTTTGGCTTGCATGTCTCGGATAGTAGTGCGTGAACAATAAATGAACAGTAATTTTTGGTATCTCTGTCCGGTCAGTATCTTGACGATTAATGGAGAAAGTGATATATTTTACCAGTAATTACGCATATTCAATAAGGAGGAGACTGAATAATATAATGGAAGATGGCAGTAGTATGCCCCTCTGGGGCTTATTTGTTTTACTGTTACTGTTGTGGCTGAATGGAATCTTTTACGGGTTTGCCGCAGCGCTGAGAAACATAAGTGAGAATGATACACAGAAGAAAGCAGAGGAAGGCGATAAAAAAGCACAGATGCTGATGACTCTGATCGACAAACCGGCGCAGTTTGTCAATGCAATTCCGCTGATCGTAATGGCATGTGGTATTTGTTTTGGTACTTTTCTGGTCCCATATGCTGTGGATGCATTTTATCCATACATAAAGCATGTGCCTGCACTGATCCTGGTAATGGCATTGTGCGTGATTTTTCTTGCTGCAATCGGTATTCTGGCTTTTCGGCGGGTTGGTACTTATCATCCTGAAGCTTATGCATATAAGTATCTGAACCTGGTACATTTCTGGCTGAATCTGTTAAAGCCTTTTACTGTATCTGTCACCTGGATCGCCAGACTGGCAGCAGTGCCTTTTGGTGTGGAGATAAACCGTACAGAAAAGTCTGTCACAGAAGAGGAAATCATTTCCATTGTAGATGAAGCTCATGAACAGGGCGTCATCCAGGAGAATGAGGCGGAAATGATCCAGAATATCATATCTTTTAATGAGACAGAAGCCCATGATATCATGACTCACAGAAAGAATGTGGTGGCCTTTGACGAGGAGATATTGCTCAAGAACATGATTGACACTATGCTGGAAGAGGGGAATTCCCGTTATCCGGTATATGAGGAGAATATTGACAATATCAAAGGAATTGTCCATTATAAAGATGCGCTTAAGTTTATGACACAGAATCCCTGGGCGAAGTTCAAACCGTTGAAGGAACTGCCCGGAATTATCCGCCAGGCATCCCTGATTCCTGAAACAAGGGGGATTGGAGATCTTTTTCATACTATGCAGGCCAGAAAGATCCATATGGCAATTGTTGTGGATGAATATGGCCAGACAGCCGGGATCGTTACCATGGAGGATATTCTGGAGGAGATTGTCGGAGATATTCTGGATGAATATGATGAGGATGAAATTACGATCCGCGCACAGAAAGATAACAGTCTGATCATTGACGGGCTTGCTTATCTGGAGGATGTGGAAGAAGAGTTGGATGCAGATTTTGGGGATACAGAGTTTGAAACACTGAACGGTTATCTGACCAATATTCTGGGACATATTCCTGCAGATAAGGATGTTAATACAAGCATAAAAGCGATTGGATACTGTTTTACAATCTTGTCTATTGGTAATAAAACCATTGGCAAGGTTAAGGTGGAGCGGGATAATAATGTTGTTGTATAAACAACAGCAGATAAAAATAATTAACAAAAGGAGAAAGAAAGATGTCAGGACATTCAAAATTTGCAAACATTAAGCATAAGAAAGAGAAAAACGATGCAAAAAAAGGTAAGATTTTTACAGTAATCGGACGTGAGCTGGTTATGGCTGTCAAAGCAGGCGGTCCGGATCCGAATAACAACAGCAAACTTCGTGATGTAATTGCCAAAGCGAAAGCAAACAACATGCCAAACGATACAATCGAACGTGGTATCAAAAAAGCAGCAGGTGCTGATTCCGCAGACAACTACGAGAAAGCTGTATATGAAGGATATGGTCCGAACGGTGTTGCTATCATTGTTGAGACTCTGACAGACAACAAGAACCGTACAGCAGGTAATGTACGTAATGCATTTACAAAGGGTAACGGAAGCATCGGAACTCAGGGATGTGTATCCTATATGTTTGATCAGAAAGGTCAGATCATTATTGACAAAGAAGAGTGTGAGATGGATGCAGACGAGATTATGATGCTTGCTCTGGATGCCGGTGCTGAGGACTTCAGCGAGGAAGAGGACAGTTATGAGATTCTCACTGCTCCGGATGATTTCAGTGCAGTTCGCGAAGCTCTGGAAAAAGCAGGTCTGCCTATTGCAGAAGCACAGGTTGCCATGATTCCTCAGACTTATGTGGAGCTTACAGATGAGCAGGCACTCAAGGATCTTCAGAGAACTCTGGATCTTCTGGATGATGACGATGATGTCACAGATTACTGGACAAACTGGGATGAGCAGTAAAATACCGCAGGTATATTGAGACTGCCTGTTTTGGGTTATTGCTGTCGGACATGTATAGTTTATAAAAGAAACACACATAATACCTCCATAGAGAAAATGGAGGTATTTTTATGTCTGAAAACAGATATGGAGAAAAAAGAGAAGAGTCTGAAACAGGGATGAAGCTGCAAAACTGTGAGACACAGGAGTCAGAAAATAAAGTTCAGGAAAGTACCAATGAGCAGATCAAAGATATGGGACAGGTGGTTTTAAACAGCAATTCCCGAAAACACAAGGTAGAGCTTCTGACCATCATTGGTGAGGTGGAAGGTCATGAGTCTGCACCCTCCCATTCCAAAACTACAAAATATGAGCATGTACTTCCAAAGCTTGCCATCATTGAGGATGATGAAGAAATAGAAGGCTTGCTGATCCTTTTAAACACAGTGGGAGGAGATGTGGAGGCTGGGCTTGCCATTGCAGAGATGATTGCCTCATTAAGTATACCAACAGTGTCACTGGTTCTGGGCGGCGGACATTCTATCGGAGTTCCGATGGCCGTATCTGCGGACTATTCTTTCGCAGTACCAAGTGCTACGATGGTGATCCATCCGGTACGTTCCAATGGTATGTTTATCGGAGTGGCTCAGACTTACCGGAATATGGAGAAAATTCAGGACCGTATCACTACATTTATTTCCGAACACTCCAGAGCATCTCAGAAACGTTTGGAAGAGCTGATGCTTGATACTTCTCAGCTGGTAAAAGATGTAGGAACCATGCTGGAAGGAAAAGAGGCAGTAAAAGAAGGGCTGATCGATGAGGTTGGCGGTATTAAGGAAGCGTTGGCAAAATTATATGAAATGATAGAAAAAGAGTGTTAAAAGTGAAAAAAATCTTATATATGCTACAAATCAACCCTTGCCATATGTCAGATTTTGGCGTATTATTAATAGAGGTTTATTATTTGCGAGGAGGAAAACCATGTATAAGATTTTAAAAGCTGAAACACTGGCAGCTAAGATCCATCTTATGGTTGTACACGCACCGCGTGTTGCAAGCCATTGTCAGCCAGGACAATTTATTATCGTTAAGTTAGATGAGAAGGGTGAGAGAATCCCTCTTACTATCTGTGATTATGATCGTGAAGAGGGTACGGTCACAATCGTATTCCAGGAGATTGGTGTATCTACCATCAAGATGGCAGAATTAAAAGCAGGAGATGCATTCCGCGATTTCGTAGGACCTCTTGGATGTCCTTCTGAATTTGTTGAGGAAGATATCGAAGAATTAAAGAAAAAGAAAATGGTATTTGTTGCCGGCGGTGTTGGTACAGCCCCTGTTTACCCACAGGTAAAATGGCTCCATGAACATGGAATCACAGCAGATGTTATTCTTGGTGCAAAAACTAAGGATATGGTTATCCTTGAGAAAGAACTGGGAGAAGTTTCCAATCTTTATGTTACTACAGATGACGGTTCCTATGGCCGTGCAGGTATGGTTACCAAGACTCTTGAGGATCTGGTAACAAACGAAGGCAAACATTACGATGTCTGTGTAGCGATCGGACCGATGATCATGATGAAATTTGTCTGTCTTCTTACCAAGAAGCTTGGCATTCATACAATTGTCAGCATGAACCCGATCATGGTTGACGGAACAGGTATGTGTGGCGCATGCCGCCTTCAGGTTGGTGATGAGATTAAGTTTGCATGTGTAGACGGACCGGAATTCGATGGACATCTCGTTGATTTCGACCAGGCTATGAAGAGAAGCCAGATGTATAAGACTGAAGAGGGACGTGCATTACTGAAACTTCAGGAAGGTGATACCCATCATGGCGGATGTGGACATTGTGGAGGTGACAAGTAATGGCAGATGCAAAGATGTTAAAGAAAGTTCCTGTAAGAGAACAGGATCCAAAAGTACGTGCAACAAACTTTGAAGAAGTTTGTCTTGGATACAATCAGGAAGAAGCAATGGAAGAAGCACAGAGATGCTTAGGCTGTAAGAAACCGAAATGTGTGGAAGGCTGTCCTGTATCCATTAATATTCCTGGATTTATTGAAGAGATTAAAGAGGGAAAGATCGAAGAAGCATACAAAGTGATCGGATTATCCTCCGCACTTCCGGCTATCTGTGGACGTGTATGTCCTCAGGAATCCCAGTGTGAGGGTAAATGTATCCGCGGAGTCAAAGGTGAAGCTGTTTCTATTGGTAAGCTGGAGAGATTTGTTGCTGACTATGCTCTGGAACATGATATCAAACCTGTTGGAGCAGAAGTTAAGAACGGACATAAAGTTGCAGTGATCGGTTCCGGTCCTTCCGGACTTACCTGTGCAGGTGATCTTGCAAAAGCTGGTTATGATGTAACTGTATTTGAAGCTCTTCATGAACTTGGCGGTGTTCTTGTTTACGGTATTCCGGAGTTCCGTCTTCCGAAACAGAAAGTTGTTAAGAAAGAAATTGAAAAAGTTAAAGAATTAGGCGTTAAATTCGAGACTAATGTTGTTATCGGTAAATCCACAACAATCGATCAGCTGATCGAGGACGAAGGATTTGAAGCTGTATTTATCGGATCAGGTGCCGGACTTCCAATGTTCATGGGTATCCCGGGTGAGAATGCAAGCGGTGTATTCTCTGCCAACGAATATCTTACAAGAAGCAACCTGATGAAAGCTTTTGATGATTCTTATGATACACCGATCGCAGCAGGAAAGAAAGTAGCAGTTGTAGGCGGTGGTAATGTTGCTATGGATGCTGCCAGAACAGCTTTAAGACTTGGTGCTGAAGTACATATCGTATACAGAAGAAGTGAAGCAGAGCTTCCTGCACGAGCAGAGGAAGTTCATCACGCAAAAGAAGAGGGAATCATCTTTGATCTTCTTACTAACCCGAAGGAAATCCTTGTAGATGAGAACGGTCATGTAAAAGGTATGAAGGTTGTCAAGATGGAACTTGGTGAGCCGGATGCTTCCGGAAGACGTCGTCCGGTTGAAATTCCGGGATCTGAATATGACATGGATGTAGATACAGTTATCATGTCTCTTGGTACTTCCCCGAACCCTCTTATTTCTTCTACAACAAAAGGTCTTGAAGTCAATAAGAGAAGATGTATCATTGCTGAAGAAGAAACAGGTAAGACATCTAAAGATGGTGTATATGCCGGCGGTGATGCTGTTACAGGTGCAGCTACTGTTATCCTTGCCATGGGTGCAGGTAAAGCTGGTGCCAAAGGTATCGATGAATATCTTAAAAATAAATAATGTAAATGGTACTTGACAGATTTTGACGTCTGTGGCATGATTACTAGTGTTGATAATCATGAAAAGCTTAGAAGGTGTTTACAGGGATTTATTTTCCGTCAGAGAGAGGAAGCCATCGGCTGGAAGCTGCCTCAGGTTCAGATATTTCCTGAATTTCCCACCGGAGCCGCATTTCTGAATGACAGTATTTACTGAGTAGGAAATGACGTTACTGCGCGTTAAGCAGACCGAGAGCCTGTAGAAAATGCAGGAAGCAGGGTGGTACCGCGGATATTTTACTCCGTCCCTTTAGTGGGACGGAGTTTTTTGTTTGCCAATTCTGCTATTATAACATGAATTGCGAGAACTGCTTTTGCAACGGAGCGATTTGTGGCTATCAAGTCAGAGTCAGATTTTACGTTACTGTTCATTCTGTTCTCAGTAACGATTTTTCTTCTCTGACATTATGACATAAAGGAGAAAGAGAACATGGATATGAAAGAAAGACTTCAGGAACTGGCTGAAGCAGCCGGAAAACGGATCAGTGAATCCGAAGGTCTGGAAAAACTGAACGAAGTACGTGTGGCATACCTTGGTAAAAAAGGTGAATTGACTGCAATTTTAAAGAGTATGAAAGATGTTGCACCGGAAGAGCGCCCGAAGGTTGGACAGCTTGTAAACGAAACAAGAAGCAAGATAGAAGCACTTCTTGATGAATCTAAACAGAAACTGGAAGAAGCAGCACGTGAAGAGAAGATGAAACAGGAAGTGATTGATGTGACTTTACCTGCAAAGAAAGCTAAAATCGGTCACCGTCACCCGAACACCATCGCCCTGGAAGAAGTAGAGCGTATCTTTATTGGTATGGGTTATGAAGTAGTAGAGGGACCGGAGGTAGAGTATGCGGATTACAACTTTACTAAACTGAATATTCCGGAAAATCATCCGGCACGTGATGAACAGGATACTTTCTTTATCAACGATTCTATCCTTCTTCGTTCCCAGACTTCACCGGTTCAGGCACGTACTATGGAGAAAGGAAAGCTGCCGATCCGTATGATCGCACCTGGTCGTGTATTCCGTTCAGATGAAGTAGATGCAACACATTCTCCTTCTTTCCATCAGATCGAAGGTCTTGTTATTGACAAGAACATCACTTTTGCAGATCTTAAGGGAACTTTGCAGGAGTTTGCACAGGAATTATTCGGACCTGAGACAAAAACTAAGTTCAGACCACATCACTTCCCGTTCACAGAGCCAAGCGCAGAGGTGGATGTATCCTGTTTCAAGTGTGGTGGTAAAGGCTGCCGTTTCTGTAAAGGTTCCGGCTGGATTGAAATCCTTGGCTGCGGTATGGTTCATCCGAATGTATTAAGCATGTGCGGAATTGATCCGGAAGAATACACAGGATTCGCATTTGGCGTAGGTCTTGAACGTATTGCACTTCTGAAATATGAGATTGATGACATGAGACTGCTCTATGAGAATGATATCCGTTTCCTGAAACAGTTCTGATGAAATGACTGTCTGAAACAACAGAGCTATGCAGCCAAGAGGAAATTTCTGTCCGGGAAAGCTGCTATAAGTCTGAGCTATAATATAGAAAGAGGATTAACAAAATGAATACTTCATTATCTTGGATTAAAATGTATGTGCCGGATCTTGATGTGACAGCACAGGAATATACAGATGCCATGACACTGACAGGAACAAAAGTGGAAGGCTTTGAAAAACTGGACGCAGATCTGGATAAGATCGTGATCGGTCAGATTGAAAAAATTGAGAAACATCCGGACGCAGATAAACTGATCATCTGCCAGGTGAATATCGGAACAGAGACTGTACAGATTGTTACAGGCGCTCCTAATGTAAAAGAGGGAGATAAGGTTCCTGTTGTTCTTGACGGCGGACGTGTTGCCGGTGGACATGACGGAAAGAAAACACCGGGTGGAATTGAAATCAAAAAAGGAAAACTTCGCGGAATCGATTCCTATGGTATGATGTGTTCCATCGAAGAGCTGGGAAGCACAAGAGAAATGTATCCGGAAGCACCGGAATACGGAATCTATATTTTCCCTGAAGACGCTGTTGTAGGCGAGAGTGCGATCAAGGCACTGGGCCTGGATGATGTTGTCTTTGAATATGAAATCACATCCAATCGTGTTGACTGCTACGGCGTACTGGGAATTGCAAGAGAAGCGGCAGCTACGTTTAATGAGAAATTCTGTCCTCCTGTTGTAGAGTGTAAGGGAAATGATGAAAAAGCTTCTGACTATGTAAAAGTAACGGTAGAAGATTCGAAACTTTGTCCACGTTACTGCGCAAGAGTCGTAAAGAATGTTAAGATCGGACCATCTCCGAAATGGATGCAGAGATGTCTGGCTTCCAATGGAATCCGTCCGATCAATAATCTGGTAGATATTACAAACTATGTAATGGAAGAATTTGGTCAGCCAATGCACGCATATGATATGGACAGGATTGCAGGAAAAGAAATCGTTGTACGTCGTGCAGAGAATGATGAGAAATTTGTAACGCTGGATGGACAGGAACGTACCATGGATGATCAGGTACTGATGATTTGTGACGGTGAGAAAGCAGTTGGTATTGCCGGTATCATGGGTGGAGAGAATTCTATGATCACAGACGATGTAAAAACTGTTCTTTTCGAGGCTGCATGTTTTGACGGAACAAATATCCGCCTTTCTTCCAAGAGAATCGGTCTGAGAACAGATGCTTCCGGTAAATTCGAAAAAGGTCTTGACCCGAACAATGCGCAGGCAGCTATCGACAGAGCATGCCAGCTGATGGAGGAACTTGGAGCAGGTGAAGTCGTAGGTGGAATGGTAGATATCTGCAATGAAGTAAGAGAACCATCCAGAGTTCCTTTCAAACCGGAGAAGATTAATGCTCTTCTTGGAACTGACCTGACACCGGAAGAAATGCTTGCTTATCTGGCAAAAGTAGAACTGACCTATGACGAAAAAACAAATGAGATTGTAGCTCCTACTTTCCGTCAGGATATCCATTATGTAGCTGATGTTGCAGAAGAAGTTGCAAGATTTTTCGGATATGATAAGATTCCTACTACTCTGCCTACAGGTGAAGCTACAACAGGTAAGCTTCCGTTTAAACTTCGTATTGAAGCAGTGGCACGTGATATTGCGGAATATTGTGGTTTCTCTGAAGGAATGACCTATTCTTTCGAAAGTCCGAAGGTATTTGACAAATTAAGACTTCCGGCTGACAGTAAGCTCCGTCAGGGAATCGTGATCAGCAATCCTCTGGGAGAAGACTACAGTGTCATGAGAACAACTACTTTAAACGGTATGCTCAGTTCTCTGGCTACGAACTATAACAGAAGAAATAAAGATGTACGTCTCTATGAACTTGGTAATGTATATCGTCCGAAAGCACTTCCTCTTACAGAACTTCCGGATGAGCGTATGCACTTTACACTTGGTATGTATGGAAACGGCGATTTCTTTGACATGAAAGGTGTATGTGAAGAGTTCTTTGAGAAAGTAGGAATGAGAGATAAAGTAGATTATGATCCAAACAGCGGAAAAACTTACCTTCATCCCGGAAGACAGGCAAATATGGTTTATGATGGTAAGGTTGTGGGCTATCTGGGAGAGGTTCATCCTCTGGTTGCAGATACTTATGGAATCGGTGATAAGGCATATGTGGCAGTGATTGATATCCTTACGGTTCTTGAATTTGCAAGCTTCAACCATAAATACACAGGAATTGCAAAATATCCTGCAGTAACCCGCGATTTAAGTATGGTCGTTCCGAAAACCGTTCTTGCAGGACAGATTGAACATATTCTGACTCAGAGAGGCGGAAAGATTCTGGAGAGTTATCAGTTATTTGACATTTATGAAGGAAACCAGATTAAAGGAGGATATAAATCCATGGCTTATTCTCTGGTATTCCGTCACCATGACAAGACTCTGGAAGAGAGCGAGATTACAGCTGCAATGAAGAAAATCCTGAATGGTCTGACAGATCTTGGAATCGAGTTGAGAAGTTAATGCTGATTTATGTATTAAGACATGGGATAACTCAGTGGAATAAACTGAAAAAAGTGCAGGGGGCAATGGATATTCCCCTTGCACCGGAAGGAATTGAACTGGCGAAAAGAACAGGAGAAGCATTAAAAGATGTTCCGTTTGATATCTGTTTTACCAGTCCTTTGGCAAGAGCGAGACAGACAGCACATTATGTGCTGGGAAACAGGCAGATTCCTGTTATTGAGGATAAAAGAATCCAGGAAATTGATTTCGGAGTTCTTGAAGGAAGCCGATTTAAGGATGAACAAGGGAAGATCATCAGCCATGAAATGGAAATTTTCTTTGAAGAGCCACAGAAATTTGAACGTCCTCAAAACGGCGAAAACATTTCTGATATTCTGAAACGCACCAGAGAATTCTGGGTGGAGAAAACGACAGATCCTGCTCTGGCAGACAAAACAATTCTTGTTTCTTCTCATGGATGTGCAGTTCGTGCACTGCTTCAGAATGTTTATCAGGATCCGGAACATTTCTGGCATGGATGTGTGCCTCCAAACTGCAGTATCAATCTGCTTGAAGTAAAAGATGGAAAAGCCAGATTTCTGGAAGAAGATAAAGTTTATTCTGAAATATAACAATTCTGTAAAATAATCCGGTGGAAAACTGTACTTTGAGTACAGCTTTTCTGCCGGACTTTTAATATATTTTGTTACTGTTTACACACCACTATCCCGAGACATACAAGCCAAAATTCCATTGAGT
>OHST01000091.1_pt1 | contig 66844 bp, 64 predicted proteins | sample 1578841 | NCBI WGS metagenome assembly OHST01 (sample SAMEA3879593, study PRJEB24766) | human gut metagenome | biome: human-associated habitat; feature: feces | place: USA | collected 1985/1987 | reverse complement strand
ATGAATAGTCTGCATGATCATGCAGACTATTCATCTGTACGATCTTCTGGAGATTCAAAAGATCCGGGAGCCGGAGATACAGATTGTTTCCAACCTCTCTTTTTTGCCGGTAAATGAAAATAATCTGGTCTATAAAGCGGCACGGCTGTTACAGGAAGAGTTTGCGCTTACAGATGGAATTTCCGTAAAACTGACAAAGAGAATTCCGGTAGCGGCGGGGATGGCAGGAGGAAGCACGGATGCTGCCGCCATGCTGTATGCGATGAATCAGTTGTATGATCTGGGATTGTCCCGCAGGGAACTGATGAAGAGAGGGGTACAGATCGGGGCAGATGTTCCTTACTGTCTTATGCGTGGAACGGCACTGGCAGAAGGAATCGGGGAAAAACTGACGCAGCTTCCGCCGATGATCAAATGTCCGGTGCTGATTGCAAAACCATCCATTTCTGTATCGACCAAATTTGTATATCAGAACCTGAAGCTGGATGAACAGACGAACCATCCGGATATTGATGCACTGATGAAAGATATCCGGGAGAAAGATTTTGACGGTGTCTGTGCACATATGGGAAATGTACTGGAATCGGTTACGATACCAAACTATCCGGTAATTGCAGAGATCAAACAGCAGATGATGCGTTCGGGTGCAAAAGCTTCCATGATGAGCGGAAGCGGTCCTACCGTATTCGGTCTTTTTGAAGATGGAGAAACGGCAAAGCGTGCGCTGCGGGAAATGAAACGCTCCGGTCTTGCAAAACAGGTATATCTGACCACGATCTACAACAACAGGAGAAAGTAATAATTCACACAAACAGAAATGGAGACGATAACATGACAGATGATCTGACGCTCAATATGGACGCATATCTGCCACTGAGAGATGTTGTATTTAATACGTTAAGAGAGGCAATTTTAAAAGGAGATCTCAAACCGGGAGAGCGGCTTATGGAGTTACAGCTGGCAGCAAAGCTTGGGGTGAGCCGTACACCGATCCGTGAAGCCATCCGTAAGCTTGAACTGGAAGGACTGGTTATCATGATTCCGCGAAAGGGTGCCGAGGTTGCCCACATCACGGAAAAGGATATGAAGGATGTACTGGAAGTGCGCTCTACATTAGAGGAACTGGTCGTAGAGCTTGCCATTAAAAATGTAACCGATGAAAAGATTGAAGAATTAAAGTGTGCCAATAAGGTCTTTGAATCTGCAATCGTATCAAAGGATGCCGTGAACATTGTAGAAGCGGATGTGAAGTTCCATGATATTTTGTATTCCATGACAAACAATGCACGCCTGATACAGATTATCAACAATCTGCGGGAACAGATGTACCGTTACCGTCTGGAATATGTAAAAGATGCGAGAACACATTCTATTATTATCAGTGAACATAATGATATTATCAAGCAGATCCGTGATAAGAATGTACCGGTTGCTAAGACCGTGATTCATCAGCATATCAGCAATCAGGAAAAGGGAATCAGCAGGCTGCTGAATCATTAAAAATTAAAAATAAATGTATAGTCTGTGTTTTTACGGTAATACTCCATTTAGAACGAAAACGCCGGAATAAAAGATTTTTTACACGTCAAATGTAACCTGACGTTGGCAGCTTTGTGCCGCAGGCGCCACAAAGCTGCGCTTATCGCAGAACTTAAATAAATTCAGTTCGCGGTTTCTTCGGCATTAAAGTGCTTGTGGAATGGGGGAGTATTATGAGAAAGAAAAAACGCAGACTATCTGTATTTATAATGGTGATTTTAATTTTAACGGTTGGAATGGCAGGAATACGCACGGCAGAAGGATATGCGGCATGGCAGCAGGACAGTGCGGGCATTGCACAGGGGATTGCTACAGAGATTATCAGGTTTCATGTGCGGGCAAACAGTGATTCGGAAGCAGACCAGCAGTTAAAGCTTCAGGTGAAAGACCGTGTCGTTACATATATGGAGCCGTTGTTAAGGGAATCACAGGATATTGAACAGTCCAGACAGATTTTAGAGGAACAGACGGAAAATATCCGTACCCTTGCGTTAGATACCCTGCGGGAAGCGGGTAGTGATTATGATGTGGCAGTTTATTTTGAAAATAGTTATTTTCCGATGAAGTCATACGGCGATGTGACATTTCCGCCCGGAGAATACGAGGCATTCCGTATTGACATTGGAGCTCACGACGGAAAAAACTGGTGGTGCGTGTTATACCCGCCGCTCTGCTTTGTGGATACGTCTTACGGCGTGCTTCCGGATACCTCAAAAGATACTTTAAAGAATATTTTGACAGAAGATGAATATAATGCTATAACTAATACCCGGGTTGAGTACCGGTGTAAGTATTTAACCTTTTTAAACCGCCTGTTTGCGGAGAAAAAGTGAAAGCGTGCATATGGTTTTACGGCTGTGAGGCGGATTATTTGAAATGATGAATGAAAAGTATAATAAAGATAGAGAAAAGCCGCCCTGTGCGGCAGAATGGAGAAGAAATCCTATGGGAAGACAGGAGCCAATCGGCGTATTTGACTCAGGAGTAGGCGGACTTACCGTGGCGCGGGAAATCATGCGTCAGATTCCGAATGAACGGATTGTATATTTCGGTGATACGGCAAGAGTTCCTTACGGCAGTAAATCAAAAGAAACCGTGACAAAGTATTCCAGACAGATTATACGGTTTTTGCAGACAGAAAATGTAAAAGCAATTGTCATTGCGTGTAATACAGCCAGTGCATTTGCGCTGGATACCATGCAGAAGGAGTTTGACCTACCGATTATCGGGGTGGTAAAGCCGGGGGCAAAAATGGCGGCACAGACCACAAAAAACGGTAAAGTCGGTCTGATTGGGACGGAAGGCACAATCCGCAGCGGTGTTTATGCGGAATTTATCAAATCCTTCAAACCGGATGTAGAAGTTATCGGAAAAGCATGTCCGCTGTTTGTACCGCTGGTTGAGGAAGGCATGTGGCATGATACAATTACGGATCAGATGGCACAGCGGTACCTGGAAGGCTTAAAACAGCAGGATATTGACACGCTGATTATGGGCTGTACCCACTATCCGCTGTTACGTTCCACGATTCAGAAGACGATGGGTGAGCATGTCAATCTGGTTAATCCGGCATATGAAACGGCGATTGAATTAAAAAATGTGTTAGAACGGGAAAGCCTTGCCAATATTTGTGAGGTAGACAGTCCATCTTCAATGTATCGTTTTTATGTCAGTGATGCAGCAGACAAGTTTAAGGCATTTGCCAATGCAATTCTGCCGTTTGACATTACCATGACACAGCAGATTAACATCGAACAGTATTAGGAGAAACCATGAAAGAAAAAGTATATATCAATATCAAGGGACTGCAGCTTGCTGCGCAGAATGTACCGCGCGATTATGAAGAGGATGAGGATGATCCGGTCGAAGTGATTAATGTCGGCCGTTACCGGATTATCAATGGCAAAGAATACATAAAATACGACGAGGTCTTAGAAGGAACGACAAAAAAATGTACAAGTACCATTAAAATTGCGGGAAATTCGGTTGAGGTTACAAAAAAAGGTCCTGTAACCGCACACCTGTCTTTTGTGCCGGGCGAAAAAACGATGACCTTTTACGAAACACCGTATGGTAATATCTATCTTGGCATTTTTTCAAGAAGCGTTGATATGCAGCGCACAGAGGATAAGCTGACAATCAGTATTGATTATGCGCTGGAGTTAAATTACGAACAGGTATCAGACTGTAAGGTAGATATTGAAATCAGTTCCAAAGGAAAATTTTCGCTGCTTTCATAGCGTTTTGCGGGAGGAGTTACAAATGTTATTCAGTAAAAAAGATTTACAAAAGCTCATCATTCCACTGATGTTTGAACAGCTGCTTGCAGTCAGTGTCGGCATGGTGGATACATTAATGGTCAGCCAGGCAGGAGAAGCTGCGATTTCAGGCGTGGCACTGGTGGATAATATTAACAGACTGATTATTCAGGTCATGGCAGCACTGGCAACAGGTGGTGCTGTTGTATGCAGTCAGTTTGTCGGAAAAGGAAAAGAAGAAGGCGCGAAGAAATCGGGCGCACAGTTAGAAACTGTGCTGCTCGTTTTTTCTGTCTGTATGACACTGCTTTCTTTAATCGGAACGAGAGGGCTGCTGCATGCGGTATTCGGAAATGTGTCAGAAGATGTTATGGACAGTGCAGTGCTTTATTTTACGGTAACATCGCTGTCGTTCCCGTTTTTAGGCATTTACAATGCGGGGGCTGCGATATTTAGAAGCATCGGCAACAGTAAAATCAGCATGCAGATCAGTCTGCTGATGAATGTGATTAATATTGTGGGAAATGCCATATTTGTATTTGGTTTCCACTGGGCGGTATTTGGTGTGGCACTGGCAACGCTGCTTAGCCGGATCGTGGCAGGCATAGTGATTACTCTGCTTGTCTGCGGAAAGACCAATCCAATCCGCATTGACAAATGGTCGGAATTAAAGCCGGACGGCAGTATTATTAAGAAAATTCTTGCAATCGGTATTCCAAGCGGCGTCGAAAACGGAATGTTCCAGATTGGAAAGCTTGCTGTAACCAGTATGGTTGCAACGTTTGGCACGGCATCAATTGCCGCCAATTCCGTAGGCTATACGGTGATTGATTTTGCCAATATTCCGGGAAATGCAATGGGACTGGCACTGATTACGGTTGTCGGACAGTGTATTGGTGCCGGTGAAAAAAAGCAGGCAAAGCAGTATACGAAAAAGCTCGTCGGACTGGCATATCTGGGTGACTGGATATGCAATATTGCGTTGTTTTTACTGGCGGGAACGATTGCAAAGTGTTTTCACTTATCACCGGAAGCCGTGCGGATTGCTGAGCAGATATTACACTGCTTTGCCGTTACATCCCTGTTTATCTGGCCGCTGTCCTTTACCCTGTCAAATGCGCTGAGAGCAGCGGGAGATGCAACCTTTACCATGATTGTAAGCATCGCTTCAATGTGGATATTCCGTGTCGGCAGTTCGTATTTCTTTGGCATCGTGCTGCAGATGGGTGTACTTGGTATATGGATTGGCATGTTTGTAGACTGGGGTGCAAGATCAGCACTGTTTGGCTGGCGGTTTTTAAGCGGAAAATGGCTTCAGAGGAAAGCATTGGCATAGGAAAATAGTCCGAAAAAAAGTTTCTGTTACTTGTTTTTTAATCCAGATTGTAATAAAATATAAATATTAATAGTCAGGATAAACGAAGGAGGACTTTGAGATGGACGACAAGGTATTGGAGAAGAAAAAGGGACTGAATCTGATGACAAAGATTCTTATTACGGCATTAATACCGCTGATTTTGATTGTAGTGCTTGCAGGTGTGTCAATTCATTCGGTCGGTTCAGTGGTTGCCAAAAAACTGGTCATGCATGAAATGCAGACAGCATCCTATGCATTGGAGATGACATTCGACAGCTTAGGCAGTGGTGATTACCACAGTGATGGTACAAATCTTTATAAGGGGAACTATAATCTGAACTCAAATAATCAGACAATTGACGATTTTAAAAAGAAGACCAATGTGGATGTAACCGTATTTTGGAAGAAGACACGTATGGTAACAAGCGCTATTGACAAAGATGGGAAGCGTGTTACAGGGACTGCCATTCCGGACAGTGTTTATGATAAAGTAATGCAGGATGGAAAGTATTTCTCCGATAATGTGGATATTGAAGGTACAGAGTATTACGGTTATTATGAGGCTTTAAAAAATGCAGATGGCAGCAGTCAGGCAATTATTTTTACAGGAATGCCTTCAAGTGATGTAAAAGCAATTTATAAAAAACGTCTGGTTAACACAACGGTATTTATGATTATAATTACGCTGATGGCCTGTGCACTGCTTGCTGTGGTTATAACATTTATCGTGAAAGCAATTACAAAGGTAATCGGACATCTGGATGAAGTGGAAGATGGGAAAATGGATTTTAAAATCAGTGAAAAGCTTTTACAAAGAAGTGATGAAATTGGTAATATTGCGCGTTCAGTCCATACCCTGATAGGAGGGCTGGCTTCTATTGTTGTAAATATCCATCACTCAACAGGAGAACTGGCTGAATTTAAAGATGATTTTCAGAAAAAATTTGAAACGATTAATAATTCTATTTCAAATGTAAATGTGGCTGTGGATGAAATTGCAAATGGAGCGACAAGCCAGGCGGATGAAACGCAGAAAGTAAGCAGCCAGATTAATGATATGGGTGATGCCATTACAAAGACCTCCCAGAATGTCGATTCACTGACACAGAGTACTGAACAGATGAAGGAACATAATGAACAGCTGGATACAACCATTCAGGAACTGATGGCAATCAGTGACAGAAATAAAGAATCTTTAGCTGCAGTTTATAACCAGACCAATGAAACCAATCAGTCTGTTATGCATATTGGTAATGCCGTAGATATGATTACGGATATTGCAGGTCAGACTAATCTGCTTTCATTAAATGCGAGCATTGAAGCCGCAAGAGCAGGTGAATACGGAAAAGGCTTTGCCGTTGTTGCAGACCAGATCAGACAGTTAGCAGACCAGTCTGCCAATACTGCAAAAGAAATCGGTGAGATTGTTGCAGAATTGATTGAAAATTCCAATACCAGTGTGGAAACCATGGGGGTTGTCCGACAGGAAATGACCGGACAGTATGAAAAGTTAAATACTACAAAAGACATATTTGAGCATTTGAATGAAGAGGTAAACAATGTAGTAACAGCCATTGAAAGTATTTCTACGGAAGTGGAATCCTTAGATAGATTAAAGGGAGAGGTACTCGGCAGTGCAGAAAGTCTGGCAGCAATTGCCCAGGAAAATGCGGCAAGCACCGAAGAAACATCTGCATCTATGGTGGAACTCGGTGAAATTGTCAACGACTGTAACACAAAGACCAAGCAGCTGGTTGACATTGCAGACAGCATGGAAGAAAACGTACATAAATTCCATGTCGCAAGCATCATCAAAGGTTAGCTGATGTTTTATAATACCGTGAGGAAATGACGATTAGAAAATGTTGGATTTTTTGTGAAGAGTGTGCTATGATAGCCAAAGAAATGGAAGGAATGGTGATAGGGCATGAGTGAGTTTAGTACCGCTGAGATTCATACCAATGAACGTCTGCTTCGTTCAGATGTGACGTTGGAAGAATGCAAAAAAATAGAAAAAGTGTTGCGCAAGAATAATATTTCTTATTTTGAAAAGTGGAAATTTCACACAGGGCTGTTTCATGTAATCAGCAGCCGTAAAAATTCCAAGTGTGATATATACATTCATTCAGATTCCATCGAAAGGGCAAAGCAGGCACTGGGAATCCAGACAACAAAGTAGTTTGTAGTACAATGATGTGCGGCAGTTTTGAAAGAGGATAACCTTTTAAAAACTGCCGCATTTTGATTATTGGAAAAGAATTCCGTAAGGTAAAATGCGGTACAAGAGCCGATTTAGCAGCCGGGCATGCCTGCTGTGAAGATAAAGACAAAAAGGGATTGGAGAAACAAAATGAAAAGGCAGATTTTAAAAGCACTTACAGTATTGCTGATAATATCGGCATTGACAGGCGGCATGGCAGCCTGTGGCAAAAAGGAAAAAGCGCAGATGTCAGACGGAACCTTTACGGTTGGCTTTGATGCGGAATTTCCGCCGTATGGTTACAAAGATGAAAGCGGCGAATATGTCGGTTTTGACTTGGACCTTGCACAGGAAGTCTGTAACCGCAATGGCTGGACACTTGTAAAGCAGCCGATTGACTGGGATTCAAAGGACATGGAATTAAATTCGGGAACCATCAGCTGTATCTGGAACGGATTTACAATGGACGGCAGGGAAGATGAATATACATGGTCTTCTGCCTATGTGGATAATTCACAGGTGGTTGTTGTAAGAGCCGACTCCGGCATTACAAAGCTTTCCGACCTTGCTGGAAAAGTTGTTGTTGTACAGGCGGATTCCTCTGCATTGGCAGCATTTACGGGAGAAGATGCAGAAGAAGCAAACCGTGCGCTTGCGGCAAGCTTTCAGTCCTTACAGCAGGTGTCTGATTATAACAGTGCGTTTATGAATCTGGAATCCGGTTCAGTCGATGCGGTCTGCATGGATATCGGTGTCGCAAAGTACGAACTGGAAGCCCGAGGCAGCAAATATGTGATGTTAAATGAACACGTATCTTCCGAGCAGTATGGCATCGGTTTTAAAAAGGGCAATACCGAATTAAGAAATCAGGTACAGGAAGCGTTAAATGAAATGCTGGCAGATGGTACATTTAACGAAATCGCACAGAAGTGGAAGCTGGAAGAAAGCGTATGTCTGGGACAGAGCGGTGCAGATGAAGTGCTGCTTGCCGAAAACGGACAGACACAGAAGAAAAATTCTGTTGCACAGCTGGGAGAAATCATTGTGCAGTTAAAAAACGGCATGTTTGCCACACTTGGTATTTTTATTCTCACACTGGTGTTCTCACTGCCGCTCGGACTTGTGATTACATTTATCCGTATGAGTAAAGTAAAGCTTTTACAGTGGATTGCAAAGATTTATATTTCAATTATGCGTGGTACGCCGTTGATGCTGCAGCTTCTGGTTGTATTTTTCGGACCATATTACCTGTTTGGCATTTCACTGTCATACTCGTATCGTTTCTATGCAGTTATTATTGGTTTTGCATTAAATTATGCGGCATATTTTGCAGAAATTTACCGCGCCGGTATCGAAGCTGTTCCGGCAGGACAGTATGAAGCCGCCGAGGTGCTGGGATATTCAAAGACACAGACCTTTGTACGTATTATATTCCCGCAGATGGTAAAGCGGGTGATGCCGCCTGTAACCAATGAAGTGATTACCCTGGTAAAGGATACATCGCTTGCCTTTGCACTGGCATACACAGAAATGTTTACGCTCGCAAAACAGGTTGCGGCAACGAATGCAAGCATTATGCCGCTGTTTGTAGCCGGTGTATTTTACTACATTTTCAACTTCTTAGTTGCATGGATTATGGAACAGATTGAAAAGAGCATGCAGTATTACAGATAAATTATAGATAACGTATCTGCGGATTGCCAAAAAGGCAGGCGGCAGGAAGCGTCTGCGGAAATGAGGAATTAAGATGAAATTATTAGAGATGAAGCATGTCGGCAAAAGTTTTGGCGAGCTTGAAGTATTAAAAGATATATCAATGGAAGTGGAAGAAGGCGAGGTTGTAGCAATTATCGGACCATCCGGCTCCGGAAAATCAACTCTGCTTCGCTGTGCAACCCTGCTTGAAACAATGGATAAGGGTGTTTTGAAATACTGTGGGGAAGCGGCAACGGATAATGCGGAGAGAGAAGCCACCCATTACGTATCCAGACAACAGCTGGCACAGTTAAAGAATAATTTTGGACTGGTTTTCCAGAATTTTAATCTGTTCCCGCATTATTCGGTTTTAAAAAATGTGACGGATGCGCCGATACATGTGCAGAAGCGTGACAGGGATGAAGTCTATAAAGAGGCAAGGGAGCTGCTTAGAAAAGTAGGACTTGCAGAAAAAGAAAACAGCTATCCGGGACAGTTATCCGGTGGACAGCAGCAGCGTGTGGCGATTGCCAGAGCGCTTGCCATGAATCCGAAAATGCTCTTTTTTGATGAGCCGACTTCGGCACTGGATCCGGAAATTACAGCCGGTATCTTAAAGGTACTGCGTGAGCTGGCACAGGAAAAAATGACGATGGTGATTGTAACGCATGAAATCGCATTTGCAAGGAAAGTGGCAGACCGTGTTATTTTTATGGACAGCGGTGTGATTGTCGAGCAGGGAAAGCCGGAAGATGTCATTGATAATCCGGATAATGAAAGAACAAAAGCATTTTTACAGAAGCTATCCTAATATGAATCGGAGGAATTATGGGTACAAAACCGGTAAGAATAGATAACAGAAAACGTGAAAAGGCACGCAGGCGCAGACAGACTGCCGCGGCGCGGGCGGCAGTGCTTGCAGCAGCGCTTGTGCTTGTGGCAGTGCTTGTAGTGGCTGGCATTATAAGACATCATAAAAAGACACAGACGGTGCAGAATGATACTTCTGCACAGACGGTATCACAGACAGAAAACGGTACAGATACTGTGCAGGGCCAGCAGACATCTCAGACAGAAGCAGCCGGAGAAACACTTGCAGGCACACAGGTACAGAGTGTGACGGCAAAGGGCTATGCCATTCAGGTGGTAGACGGTGTGACGTATATCGGCGGCGTGATGATTGCCAATAAGTCTTATTCCCTGCCGGAAAGCTATGCACCGGGTGATTTGCTGCCGGAAGTCAAAGAAGCCTTTGCAGTCATGCAGAAAGCCGCTGCCGCACAGGGCTTAAATATTTACATTTCTTCAGGTTACCGCTCATACAGCCGTCAGCAGACACTGTATAACAATTATGTAAAGAGTGATGGAAAGGCACTGGCAGATACGTATTCGTCAAGACCGGGATATTCGGAACACCAGACGGGACTCTGCTTTGATTTAAATACGATTGATGATTCCTTTGGTAATACGAAGGAAAGTGCATGGCTGGAACAGCATGCACAGGAGTACGGATTTATTATCCGTTTTCCAAAGGGAAAAGATGCACAGACCGGCTATCAGTATGAGCCGTGGCACCTGCGTTACTTAGGCATTGACATGGCAACAAAGGTGTATAACAGTGGACTTTCACTGGAAGAATATTTAGGAATTACGTCAGAGTATGCCGACTAGTGTGAAAAATCCATAAATGAAAGATTTTTCACACAGCAATTTGTTTCCGAGTGAAAACAAATTGCCTAATGGCAGATGAGAAATCGCTCAGAATAGGAGTAGTATAATGAAGCTTTTTGTATACAGTATGAGAGAATATGATGAACTGGCCTTTTTTGAGAAGTTCTGTGGGGAATACGGTGTGGAATTCGGGTATACGACACAGACACCGTGCCTTGAAAATGTAGAGCTTGCAAAGGGCTATGATGTTGTGGATATTATCACGACAATTATGGATAAGCCGATGATTGATGCGTTTCATGCGGCGGGAATCCGCTGTATTTCATCAAGAACGATTGGGTATGACCATATAGATACGGAATATGCCCATACGCTTGGCATGGGTGTGACTCATGTAACTTACAATCCGGCGAGTGTGGCGGATTATACCATTATGTTAATGCTGATGGGGTGCCGTAAGGCAAAGCACATTATGGAACGTGCCGCGATTCAGGATTATACGCTCAAAGGAAAAATCGGCAGGGAGTTCAGCGACTGTACGGTTGGTGTAATTGGTACGGGACGCATCGGAAAAACGGTGATTGACCATCTTGGCGGTTTTGGCTGTAAAATGCTTGCTTATGATATTTACGAGCAGGAAGCAGTAAGGGAAAAGGCAGAATATGTAAGCCTTGACAGACTGATTCGGGAAAGTGATATTATTACATTGCACGCACCGGCAACAGATGATAATTATCACATGATTGATACGCAGGCAATTCAGAAAATGAAGGACGGTGTCATTATAATCAATTGTGCGAGAGGTGCGCTGATTGACACGGATGCTTTAATTGAAGGCATTGAAAATGGAAAAGTTGGTTTTGCGGGGTTAGATGTTGTGGAACATGAGAGCGGACTGTATTATTTTAACCGTATGGGTGAACCGCTTGGCAATCCAAAGCTTGCAATCCTGCGTTCCTATTCCAATGTCGTTGTAACACCGCATACCGCATTTTACACGGATGAAGCCGTATCCAATATGGCAGAAAATTCGATTATCGGAGCAATGAAATTTATCAGCGGGGAACACAGCAGTTTTGAAGTCAGGTGATGGCAGATGAGAAATTGCCTGCGCTTGGCATATTTTCATAAAATACGGCTTGAGTACCGGTGTCGAATATTGTATACTAAAGTAAATTGTAAAAAATGGAGGATATAAAGAAAATGCAGGAATTTAAACCATTCAAAGAAGGAAAAGTAAGAGAAGTTTATGATATCGGAGAGAATCTTATTCTTGTGGCAACAGACAGAATATCAGCATTCGACCACATTTTAAAGAATAAGATTACAGATAAGGGTGCAATCTTAACACAGATGTCAAAGTTCTGGTTTGATTACACAAAGGATATTGTAAAGAATCATATGGTTTCTGTAGATGTAAAAGATATGCCGGAATTTTTCCAGTCAGAAAAATACGACGGAAACAGCATGCTGTGCAAGAAGCTGGAAATGCTCCCGATTGAATGTATCGTGCGTGGATACATTACAGGCAGTGGTTGGGAAAGCTACAAGAAGAACGGTACTGTTTGTGGCATCAGCCTTCCGGAAGGTTTAAAGGAATCAGAAAAACTGCCTGAACCGATTTATACTCCAAGTACAAAGGCTGAATTAGGCGATCATGATGAAAATATTTCTTTCGAGCAGAGCGTAGAAGTGTTAGAAAAGCTTTATCCGGGCAAGGGCAGAGATTATGCAACACAGATTAAGGACTGTACAATCAAGCTTTACAAGAAGTGCGCAGAATACGCATTAAGCAAGGGAATTATCATTGCAGATACAAAGTTTGAATTTGGTCTGGATGAGAACGGCAACGTTGTTATCGGTGATGAAATGCTCACACCGGACAGCTCAAGATTCTGGCCGTTAGAAGGATACGAAGCAGGAAAGTCACAGCCGTCATATGACAAGCAGTTCGTAAGAGACTGGTTAAAAGCAAATCCGGACAGCGACTACCTCCTCCCGGACGATGTAATCGATAAGACAATTGCAAAATATAAAGAAGCATTTGAATTATTAACAGGCAGAAAATTCGCTTAACTGTAAATGATGGAGCCAAAGCGTAAATAAAAGCAGGGAAGAACCCAAATAAGCCGAAGTCAAGTAACACGGTAAATTTTTGCCTATAATGTTCCGACTGCCATGCTCTCCCCTCATGGAGCCAAAGCGTAAATAAAAGCAGTGCAGTACCAAAATAAGCCGAAGTCAAGTAACACGTTGAGGCGTTTTTGGTACTGCACTGCTTTCTTATTTTTACACTTTATGCGAAATGAAACGTATCCTTCAATCCCTTCCACAGCTGATCCTTATCGCTGAGTAACAGCTTCGTGCCGTCATCAAGGCTGTAGCCGTCTCCGGACGGGGTGCCGTTATAGGAGCCGGTAAGCTTGGGCCATACAATTCCGATTTCCGGGTCATTCCATGCGAGACCGCCCTCGTCATTCGGGTGGTAGAAGTCCGTACATTTATAGCAGAATTCTGCGGTATCGCTTAATACTAAAAATCCGTGTGCAAAGCCTTCTGGGATATAAAACTGCTTTTTATTTTCTTCAGAAAGCTCCACACCGAACCACTTGCCGTATGTCTGGCTGTTTTCACGTAAATCCACGGCAACATCAAAAACGCAGCCTTTGATGACACGTACCAGTTTGCCCTGTGGGTACTGCTTCTGAAAATGTAAACCGCGCAGAACACCCTTTGAAGAAGCAGACTGGTTGTCCTGTACGAACTGCATTGTAAGTCCGGCTTCCTCCATATCCTTTTGATTGTAAGTTTCCATAAAATATCCGCGTGAATCGCCGTGAACGGTTGGTGTAATCACGCACAGGCCTTCAATTCCGCCTGCATTTTTTTCAACTTGAATCTGTCCCATATTATACTCCATTCCTGAGCGACTTTGTCGCGAAGATGCGATGAGAAATTCGCGCAGGCGATTTCTCATCTGCAATCATGGAGATTTGTTTTCGCTCAGAAACAAATCTCCGTGTGAAAAATAAGCGCATCAGCGTTATTTTTCACACTTCTCCATTCCACGGGCATTTTCATGCCCTTGTTATTACAAAATTTCTTTCAAATATCGTTTTAGTGCATCCTGCCATGTCGGAAGCGGAGTAAATCCGTTTTCAACAAGCTTGTGCTTATCCAGACGGCTGTTAAACGGTCTTGCGGCTTTGGAAATGCCGTATTCCGCCGTGGTAACAGGAGCAACCGTTAAATGTCCGCTGTCATATTCATTGTGTCCTAAAGCCACAGCTTCGGCAAAAATAGCCGTCGCGAAGTCATACCAGCTGATAAAGCCGCCTTCGTTGGTTGCGTGGTAGTAACCGTATTTGTCGGTTTCGATCATATCGACAAGCAGGCGTGCTAAATCAAACGTATAAGTCGGTGTGCCAATCTGGTCATTGACAACCGTCAGTTTATCGTGGCTTGCGCCGACCTTTAACATCGTTTTGATAAAGTTATTGCCGTTTAGACCGAATACCCATGCAATACGGACGATAAAATACTTGGAAAGCAGACCGGAAACGGCGAGTTCCCCGTCTAATTTGCTCTGTCCGTACACATTTAACGGTGCATAGTCCTTACAGTCCGGTTTCCAGCTGTCAGTTCCCTGACCGTTAAATACATAGTCGGTTGAAATATACATGCAGGCAATATCCAGATATTTACACATTTTAGCAATATTTTCCGTACCGACAGCGTTGACAAGATGGACTTTTTCTTGATTTTCGGGATCTTCTGCGGCATCGACAGCCGTCCATGCCGCACAGTGAATGACCACTTCCGGTGAAACCGCTGTCAGTGTCTTTTTAACACTGGCAAAGTCTGTAATGTCCATTTCTTCAATATCAACACCGACAGCAGTATGTCCGCGTTTTTCAAGTTCATTTACAACGTCATGTCCGAGCTGCCCTTTGACACCGGTAACAAGCACTTTCATAAATTCATGTCCTTTCTATTAGCGGTTTTTATACATTTTTTCATAGTAATCCTGATATTCGCCGGAAATAATCGTTTTCCACCAGTCCTGATTGTCCAGATACCACCGGATGGTTTTCTTAATGCCGTCTGCAAACTTTGTTTCAGGAAGCCAGCCCAGTTCATTGTGAATCTTTGTCGGGTCAATGGCATAACGCATATCGTGTCCCTTGCGGTCGGTTACATAAGTAATCAGGCTTTCCGGTTTACCAAGCTCCTTGCAGATAATCTTTACGATATCTATATTTTTCATTTCGTTATGGCCGCCGATATTATAAACCTCACCGACACGTCCCTTGTGAATAATTAAATCAATCGCCTTGCAGTGGTCCTCTACATAGAGCCAGTCACGCACATTTTCACCTTTTCCGTAAACCGGAAGCGGCTTGTCATTTAAGGCATTTGCAATCATTAACGGAATCAGCTTTTCCGGGAAATGATATGGACCGTAGTTGTTGGAACAGCGGCTGATTGTTACCGGCAGGCCGTAAGTTCTGTGGTAGGCAAGCACCAGTAAATCCGCACCGGCCTTTGAGGAACTGTAAGGACTGCTGGTGTGAATCGGCGTTTCTTCCGTGAAGAATAAATCCGGTCTGTCAAGCGGCAGGTCGCCGTATACTTCATCGGTAGAAACCTGATGATAACGTGTAATGCCGTATTTGCGGCAGGCGTCCATTAAAACGGCAGTACCTTTGATGTTCGTATCTAGAAAGATTTCCGGGTTTTCAATAGAGCGGTCAACATGGCTTTCAGCGGCGAAGTTGACAACGATATCCGGCTTTTCTTCTTCAAAAAGACGGTAAACGGCCTCACGGTCCGTAATGCTTTCCTTTACAAAACGGAAATTCGGGTTGTTCATAACAGGCTCTAACGTTGATAAATTTCCGGCATAGGTTAGGCAGTCTAAGCAGACAATCCTGTAATCCGGGTATTTGTTTAACATATGAAAAATAAAGTTGCTTCCGATAAATCCGGCACCGCCGGTTACAATAATAGTCATAAATCCTCCTTTAGTGCAGTACATCCATATATTTGCCGTCTAAGACATCTTTTAAATACTGTCCGTACTGGTTTTTCTTTAACAGTTCATAAACCTTTAATACATCTTCTTTTGAAATCCAGCCGTTTAAATAAGCGATTTCTTCAAGGCAGGCAATCTTTCTGTGCTGGTGCTGTTCAATTGTTTTTACAAAATTGGTAGCTTCGACAAGGCTTTCGTGCGTTCCGGTATCCAGCCATGTAAAACCCTGTCCTAAAAGCTCGACATTTAACTGGTTTTCTTCCAGATAAATGCGGTTTAAATCAGTAATTTCAAGTTCGCCGCGCGCACTTGGCTTTAAATTTTTAGCGTATTTAACAACGCGGTTGTCATAAAAATACAGGCCGGTAACACAGTAATTGCTCTTTGGCTTTGCCGGTTTTTCTTCAATGGATACGGCTTTGCCATTTTTGTCAAATTCTACAATACCGAACCGCTCCGGGTCGTCTACGTAGTAGCCAAAAACGGTGGCACCTCTGCCGCTTTCGGCATTTTCAATCGCGGCTTTTAAACGTTTCTTTAAACCGTGTCCGGCAAAAATGTTATCGCCGAGTACCATGGCAACACTGTCATCACCGATAAATTCTTCACCGATAATAAATGCCTGTGCCAGTCCGTCCGGGCTTGGCTGTTCTTTGTAAGATAAGCGGACACCAAACTGGCTGCCGTCGCGCAGCAGTTCCTGAAAACGCGGTAAATCCTGTGGTGTTGAAATAATTAAAATGTCGCGGATGCCGGCATTCATGAGTACGGACAGCGGATAGTAAATCATCGGCTTATCGTAAACCGGCAGCAGTTGTTTTGAAGTGACCATTGTCAGCGGATAAAGACGTGTGCCTGAACCGCCTGCTAAAATAATTCCTTTCATAAAACCTCCAGTCTTTTGTAGAAACAGTAAATGCTTTGTTCTAAAATCAGGCAAATAAATTTTGTCAATATACCCAGTATAAAAGATGACGTTACGTCACCTTCAAGCCTTTTCCGGAAAATTTTATGAAAGAATTTCTATATTTTATTCCGGCAGATAAAAAGCCCTGCCGATTTTGTAATATGAAATCCTTTGAGCGTCTTTTTTTCCACAAAGCGGCGGAAATCCTGATAACGTTCTAACAGATACTGGTTCTGGTTGCCGTGGCAGGAAAGAATATATTCAATCAGCGGTGCCGCATCTGTGACATATAAGGCATCGTCATAGAGCTGTGTTGAAATTTCTGAAAAATACGGTGCAAGGAGTTCTGCGCCGTTTTCAAGCCCAAACCTTGCATACAGGGCATCACCGGATAATTGGATACGGCTGTCAAACTCCTGGACGAGTGCCGTGATTTCCTGCATATGGGAAGCACCGTAGGTACTGCATAGAAACCTTCCTCCGGGAACTAATATGCGGGATACTTCACAGCAGACTTTTGCAATATCATCACAGTAAAACAGTACATGATTGGCAATCACAAGGTCAAAGCTGTCTGAGGCAAATGGAATCCGGTGGCAGTCAAATGCCTGAAAAGAAAAGCGGGAATCACTGCCGATACGCCTTCTGACATCACGCAGCATGCCTTCTGAAATATCGGATAAGACTGCGGAAATATTTTGAGGAAGTTTTGCCATATTTTCATTCCAGAGTGTACCGTCCCCACAGCCGATTTCCAGAATGCGCATACCGTCTGTGATTTTACAGTTGTGGTAAATCCATGGAAACCACCCCGTCTGATTTTGGGAATACATTTCATGCAGACGGATACGGGCAGAAATATTGCTGGCATTCTGATACTGTGTCTTTAAACTCTTTTCCATACCGGTCAGGTGAATCAGATGCAGCATCTGGCTCCAGTTTACGGTGTGATTTTTGGAAATTTCACGGGAAGTATCCTGAATTGCCTGTTTCACCAGCTGCATCTGTTCGATTTTATCATCAATCAGCTTTAACTGGAGATTTAAGGCATTCTGCATCAGGTGATAGTCGGTATCATTAATCGTCATTTCACGGATATCTTCCAGTGAAAAACCGAGATATTTCAATAATAAAATCTGCTGGAGCCGTACAAAGTCCTCATCGGTATAAAAACGCGCACCGCTTTCATTAATATAAGAAGGTTTTAAAATATTCTGTTGGTCGTAATAGCGGATTGTCCGTACCGATACCTCTGCCATATGTGCAAACTGACCGGACGTATAATAACCTGGAAGCTTCATAATTGATACTCCTTTCCACAGGTATTTTAATGCATACACTTTTTCCTAGACACTATCACATTTTTATAAAAAAAGCAAAGACCTGTGCACCAGCACAAAAAACTTTGTTTTTCAAGACATTGTGAATGGATACAGGAGGTGCTAAACTTTCAATCAGATTCAAACAAACAAAAGCACAACACCGCAGGAAGCGGTAGAAAAGGAGGGGCATTATGGTAATGATTCGGGCGATTATCAGACCGGAGAAAGTAGATGAAACCTTAAAGACACTGGCAGATGCAGGATATCCGGCGGTAACTAAAATTGAGGTATATGGACGAGGCAAGCAAAAGGGCTTACAGGTCGGTTCCGTGTTCTATGATGAACTTCCGAAGGAAATGCTGATGATTGTTGTAGACGATGAAGTAGAAGAAAAGGTTTGTTCTTTGATTATCGGAACGGCAAGAACCGGTGAAGGCAATTTCGGTGACGGACGAATTTTTGTAACACCGATTAAGAAAGCCTATACAATCAGTTCAAAGACAGAAGGACTGTAGAAAGGCAGGGAATGTTATGGTAGAAATTATCGCAATTGTGCGGCCGAACAAAACGGCAGAAACCAAACAGGCACTGCTTGACATCGGAAAGCCGGGATTCACATGCGTGAGAGTCAGCGGCAGAGGAAAACAGGCAGTGGTACGGACCTTTATGGACGGTTCGGTCATTACAACAGGATTAAACAATAAGCGGATGTTTATTATAGAAGCAGAAAATGATGATGAACAGCTTATCGTTGATAAATTAATGGCAGTCAACTGCACCGGAGAACACGGTGACGGCAGAATCTTTACAGTGGATTTGCAAAGCTCTTACAGCGTAAGAGAAGGAAAGGTCATGACAATTTAATATATAAAACAAGGAGGCAAAGGGGCTTGACAGGAATAAATCCGTCAGGCTCCTTTTTGTCCGGCTATTTGTTTGTGAGCAAAAACAAATAGCTATGATGAAAAAATTTGCTCGGAAATGAGGATTAGGTATGAAGAAAAAGAAAAAAATTTCAACAGAACGGATTATTTCCGTCTGTGCAGTCATTTTATTTTTTGCCGCATGGTATCTGGTAACGGCACTGGAACTGGTTGATCCGAAGCTGATTCCGACACCGAAGGCAACATGGGATTCATTTGTAGAAGTTTTAACACAAGGATATAAGGGACACACCTTATTACAGCATTTGGGAACCAGTATGGAACGACTTTTAAAAGCCTTCCTGCTTTCCGTAGTAACGGCTGTACCGCTTGGACTTTTAAGTGGTTTTAGTTCCAAAATCAAGGCATTTGTCGAACCGTTTATCGAATTTTACAGACCACTGCCGCCGCTGGCTTACTACACGCTGCTGACACTGGCACTCGGTATCGGTAACAGTTCAAAGATTGCACTGTTATTCTTAGCCTGCTTTGCACCGATTTATGTAGCCTGTGTATCGGCAGTCGCAAGAATTAAGGAAGATTATATCAATGCCGCCTATACGGTCGGCGCAACCCGGATGCAGGTGTTCTGGAGTGTGATTTTACCTTCCTGTGCAGCCGAAATCTTTGTTGGATTAAGAACTGCTATCGGTGTAGCATATTCCACACTGGTAGCCGCCGAAATGGTAGCCGCATCTTCCGGTATCGGCTGGATGGTTGTTGATGCGGGCAACTGGTTTAGAAATGACATTATCTTTGTCGGTATTTTCGTTATGGGCTTTACGGGCCTTTTCATTGACTGGCTTTTAAAATTCCTTGAAAAGAAGCTGGTTCCGTGGAGCGGCAAGGATTGATAAAAATAGATGACAGAAGCAAAAAACAGGGATTAAAGAAGGGAGAAAACATTATGAGAGTAAAGAGATTGGTAAGTCTGGCACTGGCAGGTATGCTTGCGGCGTCTGTTGCATTAACGGGCTGCGGCAGTAAAAAGGAAGCAACGACATCGGATGGTAAAACCATTGTAAAAATCGGTACACAGCAGATGCCAAACGATGAAGGCATTGCAAAGGCAATGAATTATTTCCAGGAGGAAATGGGTGACAGCGTCAGCGTGGAAATCGTGGAATTTAGTTCCGGCAAAGACGTAAACACCGCCCTGGCGGCAGGAAGCATTGACTTTGGACTGGAGGGTTCTTGTCCGGCTTCGCTTGCAATCGCACAGGATTTAGGCGTGGAATTAATCTGGATTCATGAAGTTTTGGGTGATGTGGAATCCCTTGTTGCAACAGGCACATCAGGGATTAATACCGTAGCGGATTTAAAGGGTAAAAAGGTGGCGGTTCCGTTTGCATCCACAGCCCATTTTTCACTCTTAAAGGCAATGGAAAATGCCGGACTAAGTGCATCGGATGTAACGGTACTGGATATGCAGCCGGATAAAATCTACGCTTCATGGAACAGTGGCGATATTGACGCGGCTTATATCTGGGAGCCGACATTATCCCAGTTATCCAATAAGAAAACTGTAATAACGAGCGGTGAGCTTGCAAAAGCCGGATATATGACCTCCAATGTTGAAGTGGTCCGTACAAAGTTTGCAGAAGCACACCCGGATATTGTAGCCGCTTATGTAAAGGCACTTGATAAATCCGTATCCATGTATAAGAACGATGAAAGCACCGCAATCAAGACGATTGCAGAAGCAATGGAACTGACAGAAGACAATGCAAAATTCCAGATGAGCGGTTCGACATGGCTGACAGGCAGTGAACAGATTTCCTCAACGTATCTTGGAACAAGCAGTGCAAAGGGTGCTGTGGTACAGAACCTTTACGACACGGCAGAATTTTTAAAGACACAGGGCAGTATTACAAAAGTACCGGACAAGTCCGTATTTGAAAAGGCAGTGAATCCGAAGTACATTGAAACCGCATTGGGTAAGTAATGTCAGACAGAGAGAGGTGAAGGTTATGGCAAGTGAAATCAAAAGGGAAACGGTCGTTTCCATAAAAGATGCGTATTTAAGATATGCCAGTGAAAAGGGAAGTGTGACAGCACTTGAAAATGTCAATCTGGAAATTGAAAAGGGTGAGTTTATCTGTGTATTAGGCCCGTCCGGCTGTGGCAAGAGTACACTGCTTAAAATCATAGCAGGATTTCATCAGCCGACAGAAGGAACGGCAATGATGGGTGATACGCCGATTACAGGACCGTCTGCAGACCGCGGGGTTGTTTTCCAGACACCGACATTGTATCCATGGTTAAATATTTATCAAAATGTGGAATACGGACCGAAAATGCGTAAAGTTCCAAAAGATGAGCGCGAAGCTGGTGTTAAAAAGTATCTGGAGCTGGTCGGCTTAAAGGATTTTGCAAAGCAGAAGCCGTATGAATTATCCGGCGGCATGAAGCAGAGAGCCTCTCTTGCAAGGGTGCTTGTCAACCAGCCGAAGATGATTCTCATGGATGAGCCGTTTGGCGCGCTTGATGCCTTAACCAGACAGAACATGCAGACGTTAATCCGTGAAATCTGGAATAAGACCGGCAATACGATTTTCCTGATTACACACGATGTCGATGAAGCGCTGGCACTGGCAACAAGAGTAATCGTCATGTCTTCAAGACCGGGACGGATTGTCAAAGAATTTCATACGGATTTTACCTACGATATCGTAGGCACGAATCAGGAAAGTGCAAAATATACACAGGAATATATGCATATCCGTGAGGAAATATTAAGCATTATTAATACGCAGAATGCGGCATTGACGGCAGATGCCATTTAAAACACAAAGCAAAGCGGGCAGAAAATTATTTTTGTCCGCTTATTTGTGCGTATTAAAAAAATATAAAAAGTCTAAAAAAATCCGAAATAAAGCGTTACAAATTCTTATTTTTATGATAAATTATAGTATATATATGCAACCACAGATGTATTGTAGTGACAAATGGGAGATTCATATGAATAAGAAAGTGTATTGTAAGCGTACAAAAGCGTTTTACAGAATCTTTGCGGCAGCAGCGTGCAGTTTGCTGCTGGCAGGGTGTCAGGCACAGAAGCCGGACGACTACGCAACCAATCAGGGCTATTCTGATAACAGTACCGTATCGGTACAAAATACCACAGGCATTACCAAAGAAAATATTAAAGTCGGGGTCATTCATTTGTCTGATCCGGCAGAGGGAAGCGGTTATACCTATACACATGATTTAGGGATTCAGGGGATGCAGCAAAACCTCGGACTTTCAGATGACCAGATTATACGCAAAATCAATGTCGATGACAGTGATGCACAAAAGACACGCACTGCGATTCAGGAGTGTATTGATGCGGGCTGTAATATCATATTTTCCACAAGCTGGGGCTATATGCAGACCACCGCAGAAATGGCGGAACAGTATTCGTCTGTGTATTTTTCACACGGCACGGGCTATTTAAGCAACGGTAAAAATTTTAACAACTATTTCGGAAAAATCTATCAGCCGCGGTATTTAAGCGGAATTGTGGCAGGCATGAACACCAAAACCAATAAAATCGGCTACGTTGCCGCAATGGATTCTTCCAATTCAGAAGTTACGGGCGGTATTGATGCTTTCGCACTGGGTGTATATTCTGTCAATCCGGATGCACAGATTTACGTTAAGGTAACAAACAGCTGGTACAGTCCTGAAGCGGAAAAAGCCGCCGCAGCGACATTGCTTGATATGAACTGTGATGTGATTACACAGCACTGTGACACGCTTTATCCGCAGACACTGGCGCAGGAACGGGGCGTTTACAGTATCGGTTACAATTCGGATATGAGTAAAGATGCGCCAAATGCATGTTTGTGCAGTGTTATCTGGAACTGGAGTGCTTATTACACCTCTGCGGTACAGAGTGTCCTGGACGGAACGTGGGACGGCAGTAATTATTACGGCGGCATGAATGAAAATCTGGTCGGCATTACGGAACTGGCAGATTTTTGTGCGGCAGGGACAAAACAGAAGGTGGACGAAGCCAAACAGCAGATTTTATCCGGGAAAAACGGTGTGTTTGACGGTGTCATTGAAACCAATACGGGAGAAACCGTAGGCGAACAGGGTAAAACACTTGATGCCGCAACGATTACCGGCAAAATCAACTGGTACTTTAAAACCGTTCACGTTGTCGAATAGGGGGAATTACAGATGAGTATTAAAAAGAAAATTTTATCCATTACCATTATACCGGTGCTGCTTTTAGGCATTGTATCCATTTTTTTAACCTTTACCACGGTAAAAGGTGCATTAATCGACCAGATTGAGGAAGCGCTAAAAGGCACTGCGGCGGCGACACTGGCGGCATATGACCAGAATACGGGCGATTACATACAGACCAGCAATGGCGATATCTGGAAGGGCAGCTATAACATTTCCAAGTCGGAAAGTCTTGTAGACCGTATCAAAAAGAACACGGATATGGATGTGACATTTTTCTACGGAAACGAACGGATTATGACTTCGGCTGCGGACTCGGATGGAAACCGCATTTTAGGTTCCCCGGCGGGCGATGTGATTATTACAAAGGTTCTGCAAAACGGCGAAGAATATTTCAGCGAAAACGTATCATTAGAAGGAAATATAAATTATGGCTATTACATGCCGGTTTATCAAAATGGTTCGGACAGTGAGATTATCGGCATGGTCTTTGTCGGTACGGATAAGGCGCAAAAAGATGCGGTCATCAACAGGATTCTTGGCAGTATTGTTATGGCGGTGATTGTGATTATGCTTGTGTGTATTGCATTTGCCATGAAAATGGCATTGTCTATGAGCAGTAATATCCAAAGCAGCATCCAGGTTGTTGAGGAGCTGGCACAGGGCAACTTAAAAGTATGGGTCGATGAAAAACTGCTTGCAAGAAAAGATGAAATTGGTGCACTCTCGAAAGTAACGATTACACTCCGTGATGCCATGCAGTCCGTTATCTGTGAAATTTCGGAAAATGCCAAGCATTTGTCAGAGGCATCGGATGTGCTGGGGATGGCAGCAGACACCACCAACGGCACGATGACACAGGTAAAAGATACTGTGGCAATGATTGTGGATAATTCAGCACAGCAGGCAGAAAATTCCAAGAATACTTCAGCACAGATGCAGATTATGGGTGAAAATATCACGCAGACGACACAGGAAGTCGGCGTGTTAGACGAAAATGCACAGGCAATGCAGCAGTCCGGCCGCAGGGCGGCAGAAACGCTGTTAAATCTCATGAAAATCAATGACGAAGTGGAGCATACAATAAAAGAAGTACAGGAGCAGACGAACAGAACGAATGACTCCGTCAATAAAATTTACGAGGCAACGGCACTGATTACGTCGATTGCGGAAGAAACCAATCTGTTAAGCCTGAATGCTTCGATTGAGGCGGCAAGGGCAGGAGAAAGCGGCAGGGGCTTTGCCGTGGTTGCCGATCAGATTAAAAAGCTGGCAGACCAGTCCAACGAATCGAGCCGTGAAATCGGTGAAACTACGCAGGTACTTATGGAGGATTCTGCAAAAGCCGTGGAAAATATGCAGCAGATGCAGCAGATTCTACAGAATCAGAGTGAAAGCATGCAGGCGACCCAAAATATTGTGGAAGAGGTGCTTTCGGGTATTGGGGAATCCATGCAGGGTATCGGACAGATTAAAAGCAGTACACAGCGGCTTGACAGCTCCCGCAGTGAAGTCGTGGAAGCCGTGTCGGCGCTCTCTGAACTTGCCGGAAACAACATGGAAGGCACGAAAAAGACATATAATGAAACAGAAGCGGTTGCAGGAACATTTAAACAGGTCTATGAAAGTGCCGAACAGCTCCGTCAGATTGCCGAACAGCTTGTACAGAGCATTGATTATTTCAAAATGTAAAAAAGAGGTTGAATTTCACACAGTAATGTGCTAAACTCGGCAATAAATAAAAAAGACAAACCGTTGAATAAGAGTAGTAGCATGAGCGTAAGAGATTACAGAGAACTGCATGTGGTGAGAAAGCAGTATTTCCGGTTCATGTGAATGGACTTATGAGGGCAGCCTGAAATGATAGTAGGAGCTGACGGAAACTCTAACCGTTATGATGAGAGCATATCGTCTGACTGTAGTAATCGCCGATTTGACGGACTATAGAAAGACCGTATGTGAGATTTCCATACAGGTGGCGTGCAGAAAAGATTTCTGTTCCTTTAGGGAACGGAAATCTTTTTTTTTATTTCGGTTTGTAACAAAAAGAAAAGAGGAAAGACCATGAAGGAAAAGACACAAAACGCAGGCAGAGGCGCATCCCTTGCAATGGGTGTTGCATTTGTCGGATTCACAACACAGTTTGGCTTAATTCCGCTGGTTAAGACGGGTTATTCTTATATCGGTTATGCAACGCTGATTGTGATTGTGATACCGTTTATTGTCCATATGATTGTAGGCTGCGTGAAAAAACAGCCGGTCATGGGCAGCGAAGCAGCTGAAAATTAAAAAACTGATACGTGTTTTGCGGGCATGAAAATGTCTGCGGAAAGGATAGAATTATGAAATTAGAAAATTATGAATTACATTTACCGAGTTATTCTGTAGGAAAAGAGGTCTATAACCAGATTGGAAAAATCTGTAAACCATACGGCACAAAGGTGCTTGTAATCGGCGGTAAAAAGGCGCTTTCTGCGGCATTTGACAAAATCAGTAAAAATGCGGCGGACGGCGGGCTGGATATTATCGGAAAAGAAATTTACGGAACAGACTGCACGTATGAGGCAGTAGAACGCCTTGCCGCACTGCCGTCATTTCAAGAAGCCGATATGGTGTTTGCCGTGGGCGGTGGAAAGGCAATTGATACCTGCAAATGTCTGTGTATCGAGTGTGAAAAGCCGGTGTTTACATTCCCGACAATCGCTTCCAACTGTGCGGCATGTACTTCTGTTTCAATTATGTATCATGAAGACGGCACATTTTTCAAACCACATTTCTTTACGCATCCGGCAGCTCACGCATTTATCGACACACAGATTATTGCCGCAGCACCGTACCGTTATCTGTGGGCGGGTATCGGCGACACGTATGCGAAAAATTACGAAGCTGAGATTTCTTCACGCGGTGAAAAACTGCCGCATTATACGGAGGTCGGGGTCGGATTTTCCAAAATGTGCCTGACACCGATGCTTGAATACGGCAGACAGGCATTGGAGGATAATAAAAAGGGTGTTGCAACCGAAGCACTGGAGCAGGTAGCTTTAGCGATTGTGGTTACGACAGCGATTGTATCCATTTTCCTTACAAGGGATTTTACACCGGATTACAACAGTGGTCTGGCACATGCCTGCTTTTATGCGCTGACGGCGTATCCGGTCATTGAAAAAGAACATCTGCACGGCGAGGTTGTCGGATTCGGTGTACTGTATGCCCTGCTTGTAGACGGACAACAGGAGGAATTTGAAAAAATCTATGCGTTAAATAAAGAGCTGGGACTTCCGGTGCGCATTGCCGATATCGGCATTACCGAGGAGCAGTTCTTTGAAACCATGGACAGGATTCCGCAGATGTCCGATATCCGCCATTATCCATATGCAGTGACAAAGGAAATGCTGATGCAGGCATATGAAACGATAGAACAGCTGTCAGTATAAAATGTCAGAATATTCATAATAAAATATACAATTTATAGAAAAGAATGAAAATAATTAAAATTTATTTGAAAAAAGTATTGACAAATAATAACCTGCGTGTTAATATACAATCACAAACAAACAAGAACTTCAAACATAAGAGTTCTTAAAAGGAGGTTGATTCCAATGCAGAACGAAGGAATACACCTACAATATGAGAGTGGTAAGGCATAGCAGTTCCCTCGCAAGAATACCTTTACCGATATAACAAATGGAAGATTCCTATAAAGAGATAGGAAAAGAAGGAAAAGGTAATACAGGCTGGCACTCATATTGAAGATTTACCACAACAATAATATGAAAGATTTCAGATTTGTGTAAAGAAACAAATACTGAAAAGATATCAAAAATATACGACCGGAACACTTCTGATACCAGTAAAAGATTTTGGTTATCAACGAAATCAAAGTCAATGAAGATGCAGAAGTAAAAGGAAACTATATTTCAGATATCTTGAAACTGTCAGAACCCGTGAAAGATGACAGAAAGAAGCTTCATATTATCCGAATGAAACAGATTCAATGAAAGCAATTTCAAGGAATCAGGTATCATTCAAAAAATGTATCAATGTTCTAAGTAAGAAAACAAAAAGGAAGATTTTTTAAAGAAAAGATTCCAAAAAGAAAACTTACGAGCAGGGAATAAAAAGGTGATGTTGCCTTTGTACAATCAGAACAGATTTCATCGAAGAAATTGAAAAATGAAGTAAAATTCATAAAATCAATGAAGAATCGAAGAAAAAGGAGTTTAAAATTGGATAACGCAGAGTCTTAGAACGGCCGTTGTATCAAACATTCGTAGTTGGTATAACGGTCGTTCATTTTGCTCATTTTGCATTAAAAAGCATGAAAAAGGAATAGTGCCAAAACGGCGGGAATATAGTATATAGCGTGAAAAAATGCCGGTGTAAGTATTTTTTGCATTGGAATTTGGTTCTTATGAAACAAATCTGCGCGGTAAAAATCTAGTATTTGTGGATTGGAGAGGTGTATGAAACTGCTGTGGAGGTCGGGACGCAGGCGCGGTAAAGCTGATGGCAAAGAAAAGGAAAAAGACATTAGGGAAAGCAGGAAACCATGGTCGGGGATAACGGCACAGAAAGTAAGTATCGTGGCAGTGCTGTTTTTAGTAATGTATGCGCTGGGAGCGCTGACAGCAAAAAAGGCGGAGAGTGTCGGTGTGTCGGCATTACTGCATGAAAAAAGTGAAAACTGGGGACTGGGTTTTGGCACGGAAGGAAAGCCGCCGACAGGAAATGCGAGTGCAGAGGAATTAAAAAAATACAATGCGTATTTTATCGGGGATACAACACAGAATACGATTTATCTGACATTTGACTGCGGCTATGAAAACGGCAATACAGAGCCGATTTTAGATGCGTTGAAAAAACATGATGTAAAGGCGACCTTTTTTGTGGTCGGAAATTTTCTGGAAACCAGCCCGGAGATAGTCAAACGGATGATTGCGGAGGGGCATACGGTCGGCAATCATACCTATCATCATCTGGATATGTCATCCATTTCAAGCATGGATGCCTTTAAAAAGGAAACGCAGGACGTTGAAAATCTGTTTGAGCAGATTACAGGGACACCGATAACAAAATTTTACCGTCCGCCGCAGGGCAAATACAATATTGAAAACTTAAAAATGGCGCAGGAGCTTGGCTACCACACGTTTTTCTGGAGTCTTGCTTATGTGGACTGGTATCAGGATAAACAGCCGACAAAAGACGAAGCGTTTGGCAAGCTGCTTAAAAGAATACACCCCGGCGCAATCGTGCTGTTACATTCCACGTCCTCGACAAATGCGCAGATTTTAGACGAATTGTTGACCAAGTGGGAAGAAATGGGCTATACTATAAAACCGTTGACAGAACTGGCTGGCGCAGCAACATGACACATAATAAATGTATTGTTTGACAAAACTTTAGGAAAAATGTTTGGCGAAGCCGGGTGAAACGTGTAAAGATATAGATTTATGCGTGTACAGACAAAGAAAGAGAGTAAGATGAAGAAAAATGGGAGGAAACGAAACGTGAATACGAAAGAGTATGAAACAAAGGAGCTGCTTTCACGGTTTGCACCGTATTATAAGCCGCATATGGGGACGCTCTGCATGGATTTATTCTGTGCGGCGCTGACAACAATCTGCGAGCTTGTGCTTCCGCTGATTATGCGTTATATTACCAACGAAGGAATCCGGGATCTTGCGGCGTTGTCCGTAAAGACCATTCTGATGTTGGGTGCATTGTATCTGGTACTGCGTATTATTGATGGTATTGCCAATTATTATATGGCATATACGGGGCATGTTATGGGTGCAAAGATTGAAACCGGTATGCGTAAAGATGCATATGCGCATTTGCAGAAGCTGTCTGATACGTATTATAACAATACGAAAGTCGGTCAGATTATGGGGCGGATTACCAACGATTTATTTGATGTTACCGAATTTGCGCATCACTGTCCGGAGGAATTCTTTATTGCGGCGATTAAAGGCATTGCAGGCTTTGCAATTCTTGCAATGATTAATTTGTGGCTGACACTGATTATTTTTGTGATTGTGCCGGTTATGGTTCTATCCTGTATGAAGCTGAACCGCAAAATGAAAAAGGCATTTGCGGCACAGCGGTATCAGATTGGTGAATTAAATGCGCGTATTGAAGATACCTTGCTGGGTCAGAAGGTTGTGAAGGCTTTCACAAATGAAGATATGGAAAATCAGAAGTTTGATGCGGATAACCACAGCTTCTTTGGGATTAAAAAAGAAACGTATAAATATATGGGCGCATTCCAGACCACAACCAGAATGTTTGACGGTGTGATGTATCTGGCAGTTGTGGTTGCCGGCGGTATTTTTATGGTTAGAGGCATGATTCTGCCGGGCGATCTGGTTGCGTATATGCTGTATGTAACGACATTTATTGCAACAATCCGCAGAATCATTGAATTTGCCGAGCAGTTCCAGCGTGGCATGACGGGAATTGAGCGCTTTTTACAGATTATGGACGCCAAAATCGACATTTTTGACGAGCCGGGTGCAGTCGAATTAAAAGATGTAACAGGAGATATTACATTTAAAGATGTAAGCTTTGAGTATCCGGATGACCACAATCAGGTCTTTGAAAATCTGAATCTGACGATTCGTCCGGGCGAAAAGGTTGCCATTGTCGGACCGTCAGGCGGTGGAAAGACGACACTTTGTAACCTGATTCCGCGTTTTTATGATATTGATTCCGGCGAAATCAGCATTGACGGTAAAAATATCAAATCGTTTACGTTAAAGAGCCTGCGCCAGCAGATTGGCATTGTACAGCAGGACGTCTATTTGTTTTCGGGTACGGTGTATGACAATATTGTATACGGCAGCTTAAATGCGACAAAGGAACAGGTTATTGAAGCCGCAAAGCTTGCCGGGGCAGATGGATTTATCAGGGAACTAAAAGACGGCTATCAGACCTATATCGGAGAACGAGGTGTGAAGCTTTCCGGCGGACAAAAACAAAGAATCAGCATCGCAAGGGTATTTTTAAAGAACCCGGCGATACTGATTCTGGATGAAGCGACTTCGGCGCTGGACAATGAAAGCGAGTATGAGGTTGCTAAGTCGTTAGAGAAGCTGTCAAAGGGCAGAACAACGATTACCATTGCACACCGCTTATCCAGTATCCGCAATTCGGACAGAATCTTAGTGCTTACGCAGGAAGGCATTGCCGAAGAAGGAAACCACGAAGCACTTATGGAAAAGAAAGGCATTTACTACCAGTTCTATACCATGGCGGACCGGCTGAAATAGCGGCGATGTCAGAAGCGGAACCGGTCACTTCATTCTGCATAACGGATAAGCCTTCGGTTACGGTGGCGTTTGGTTCAAGCTGTTTTATCGTAGTTATCTTATATTTTACACATGTTTCTGATTTTCGCGCAGGGCACTTTCTACATATTCCATAATGTAGTAGTTGTCCTCCGGCATCTGACAGCCGACAATATACGTGCCCTCATTTTCAGAAGAACGGATAATTCGGCCTTCCAGTACGGAATGGGCGGTCAGTGCAAAGTTATCAATGGCAATGGAAATGTCACGGCCCTTGGCAGAGGCAAAGAACGGGTCTTTTACCAGAAGTGCAAAACCGTTTGCACTGATATTGTCTAACTGACCCTTAAAGGTTTCACCGGAATTTTTCACGGTAATCGTACAGGTGTTGGAAATATCCATGCGTGGATATTTCCGGCGGTTTATAATCTGCGGACGGCTGGTAATCTGAATACGGTAAGTTTCTTCCGCAGCTGTTTTACCGCTGTCAGACTGAATCTTGGCATGGCTCCAGCAGTAAAGAACATTACCGACAGTAACCTGTACGGTACATGCTGCCGGTTTTGGCAGGCTGAGCTTCTTTTCAAGAGAGGCAAAAAGCGTATTTTCAACCTGTTCCAGTAATTCACCGTGGTATTCAATGTCTTTAGAAGAAGCATCATCATGAACGGTTACGGTCATCTTCATGCCGCGCTTTACATCATCAATGCCCATGAAACCGCCGATACCCAGTTCGCACATTAAATCCTGGATAACATCTTCAATGTTGTTGATATTCAGAGCCGTTTCTTCATATTTGCTGCTCATGCGTTTGGTCGTTTCGTCAGAGTCGGAAATGCAGTTGGTCATGACATTTACAATATCAGTAACGTTTTCCATGTTGGAAACCAGCTGGCGGTTGGAATTTTCCACTTCTTTAATAGCGGTGTCAATAACCTGGATATGTTCACCCAGCTGTGAAGAATCCGCAGTAATTTTACCGACATTTTCGCCGGTTAGAGTTACTTTTTCAAGGGTCAGCTGAATCAGTTTCAAGGTCTGTTCGATAGAAGATGTCATTTTTTCTGAAATCTCATCCAGACGGGTTAAGGCATCCTGAATCTGACCGGATGAAGATTTGGTTTCGGTACTTAATGTGCGAATCTGTTCGGCAACGACCGCAAAGCCTTTTCCGGCTTCGCCGGCGCGTGCGGCTTCAATCGAAGCATTTAAGGCAAGCAGATTGGTCTGGCTTGAAATGCTGTCAATCGTACCGGTTTCTTCTTTTACTTTTTCAAATTCTGATTTGAATTCCTGTAAAACATTTTCAACTTCGCCAGACAGTTCAGACATCGTTCCGGCAGTTTTTACCAGTTCGTCAAGGTCTGCGGAACTGGTCTGTGCATGTGTAACGGATTCAGCTGTTAAGGAAACCATTTCGTTGATTAATGCAACAACGTGTTCCACCTGTGCATTAATATCACCGGTCATATCGGTGGAGGAGGTGGTATGTTGCTGTAATTTTCCGTTGTTGTCAGTTAATTCATTCATGCTAAGTAAAACAACGTCAGAGCCGTGTTTGTTTTCAGAAGCCAGTTCACGGACAACGGTAATACCGTTCATAATGGTATTGCTGGCAGTTTTCACCTTTTCAACGGTTGAGATGACACGCTGTAAGTCAGCCTTGATACTGTCGGTTAAAGCCCCATCAGATTCGTTTAAATGGCGGATAGACAGCACGTAGCAGATATAACATAAAACAATGCAGGATACCTGTAGCTGGTAATTTTTTATATCAGCCGCAGAGTTGCAGCCAAGTACGACACCGCGGTATAAGGCGCTGCCGATGATGACAAGCGTATTGGCGATGCCGCAACGAATCATAAAGCTGCGGTTCTTGTAAAGAACCAGAAGGCTTGTGACAGGAAGCACATAGGTAAATGCAATTGGTGAAGCTGTTGTGCAGGATACAAAGGTATAAAAGATACCGTATCCGATAACAAGATCATATTTGTACAAATCAGTTGATTTTCCTTTTAGCCGCAGCAGAATATCGCCGATAAAGAAAGGAACCCAGCATAATACTACAAAAATAATGTAATTAGAAAACGGATACAGGCCGTTTGCGGCATCGGAGCCATAGTTGGCTGTGAGTAAAAGTGCAAAGACCAGCCAGATTCTGCGGGCTTTGATGTTGGCTTTTTCTTTGAAAACATTTTCATCATAGTTCATAAGTGTCATCTCCTGTTCTAGTATTTTTGAAGGAAATCAATCATGGATTTCATTGTCTGTAAACTTTCGTCAAGTTCCGGTTCAAATACGCTGAAAGCGTGTGTAAGCTTCGGATTTTTCGGAAAATTCAGTAAATCATGCGGCACCTGGTAACGTGCCAGTGCTTTTTCAAATTGTAACGTGTAGCGTTTTAAGTAATCGTTGTGGCTGGTTACCAGAAAACACGGCGGAAGTGCCTTTATAATATCAGGGTGTTCGGGATTTACAAACGGCGCAAAGGCACTCTTTTTGTAATTCTTTCCGTAAAGATACTTTGGAAGAAACAACCCGATTTTATCCTTTTTTGTTGTATAAAACATGCCACTGATGAGTCCCAGCGCATTGATATGTAAAGAAGACGGAGTGACTTTGGCAGCTTTTGCTGCGGCAGGGGCATGCTGCAGGGCAGCAGTGTAGGTTAAAAGACACGCACCGCCACTGTCTCCGACTGCATATACATGGGACAGATCACCGTTATCGGAAGAAATCCGCGTTTTTAAAAAGTCCATGGCACAGGCTAAATCCTGACACTGGTCGAAAAATGAACAGTCCGGTATCAGACGGTATTCCACGCTGTAGACTAAAAAACCAAGTTCGCTTAACCGCATGCAAAATAACCGGTTAAATTCTTTGCTGCCAAGTAAAAGTCCGCCGCCATGCACATTTACAATTACCGGGAGAAGTTCGCCGTCCTGTTTTTTCGGGCGGTAACAGTCCAGACGGTGTGAATCGCAGATGTGTGATTTACTGCTTTGCAGTGGGAAGTCCGTGTCCAAAGAAGTGTTGTCTTTTGCGGCAGAGCCGTCTGTCATATAAGGAATGTTTTTTATCTCTGTGACAGTATCCGGGAAAGTAAGTGTTAAATTCCGTTCGGCAGACGATTTCTCAAAGTCTTTTCGCTGTTTATAAAAATTTCTTATCATAAAGTCACTCATAGCAGTCTCCTATCATGGCCAGGGGGTTTTACCATGGCATCATATCATTATTTTAAGATATTTTTGAGGGCTTTTCAACAAAATAATGAAAATGATATCTTTTGATGGTGTCTGCGGGAATTAGTAGTCTTTTTTGATAAATTATGGTATACTTCTTAATAAAGAACTATGGCTGACTTACTAAAAGGAGAAATGTTTATGGAAAATTATAATGAAGCCTTTTTCAGGGCGAAGACGAACAAAAGAGCAAGCATAACATGGGTGCTTCTGCTGATCGTTGCGTGCATTTATTATGGCATCAAAGTCGGCACCGGAACACTGACACCGGGCTATTACGCAGCATTTGCGATTGTGGGCTGGGCAGTCTATATTGTCGGACAGGCACTGTTGTTTATTAAAGGAATGGATTTTAAACCGTATAAATGGATTGTGGGACTGGGATATCTTGCATTTTATTCGGTCATTGCATGGACGGCACTCGACCAGATTTCATATGTGTTTATCCTGCCGTTAATTTCAATTCTGATTTTATACAAAGACCCGAAGTTTATCCGCACGATGATGTGGATTACACTTTTTGTACTGATTTCAAGTAATGCTTATAAGGGGCTGGCAAAGGGCATGATGGATTATATGGCAAGTCCTGAATGTGCATTACAGCTGGTCATTGTAATTGGTTGTTATGTTTGTACCAATATGGCAATCAAACATCTGGTAGAATCCGATGGGGCGCTTACGCAGTCTATTAAAAGCAACTTAGAGCGCGTTGTCCGTACCGTAGAACAGGTTAAGGATGCAAGTAATGCCGTTGTAGACGGTGTAACGGTTGTCCGTGAACTGGCAGACGAGAACAGAACGGGTGCCAATGATGTTATGAAGGATATGCAGAATCTCGATGCCAACAACGGTGTCTTAAATGAAAAGACCCTTTCTTCCATGGAGATGACAAAGGTCATTGATACACAGGTCAAAGGTGTGGCTGACCTGATGGAACAGGTAGTAGACCTGATCGGGGCATCGGTTGAACATGCCAATGTGAGTGCAGGTGAACTGGTAGAGGTTGTGGAAACAACCAATAAGATGGCAGACCTTTCAAAACAGGTTGAACAGATTCTGGAAGATTTCAAGAAAGAATTTGAAAATGTAAAAGAAGAAACCAGTACAATTGAGGGCATTACCTCAAAGACCAATTTACTGGCGTTAAATGCTTCTATCGAAGCGGCAAGAGCCGGAGAAGCCGGAAAGGGCTTTGCGGTTGTAGCCAATGAAATCCGTAATTTGAGCAGCGGCACACAGGCATCTTCTAACAGTATCATGGAAGCGCTTTCCCATCTGGAAGAAACATCCCAGAAGATGCTTGAATCCATTGCAGAAACCATTGAACTGATACAGGTTAATATTGAAAAGGTATCGAATGTCAATGTAAGTGTAACCAATATTACACAGGACGCTACCAGTCTTGGAGAGAATATTAAGGTTGTGGATAGTGCCGTTAAAGAAGTGGAAAGTTCTAACCGCACGCTGACGGAAAACATGAATCAGGTCGGTGAAGTCATGGAAGTCATGACACAGAGCATCAGCGGTGCAGAACTGACGACAAAGACAATGTTAAGCAAGTACGAAGCCAGCGCAAAGAGTGCCATGGATATTGAAGGTGTAGTTGGTAAGCTGATGCGTGAACTGGGTGTTGGCGGATTTATGGGTGTTCAGGATATTAAACAGGGCATGAAGATTTCTATTGCTTTTGGGGATGCCGGCGGTAAGAAAGATGAATATCTGGGTGAAGTCGTAGACTGTATTGATAAAGATATTTTTGTTGTGCTGGATAGTAAGAGCGGACAGGCAGGTGATAAGCGTGACAGAAATGCGTTCTGCCGGTTAAATATTGTTGTGGATAATGTATTGTACTGCTGGGAGCACGTAGCAGTACAATACAGCAGACATGGCGAAAAGGGTCAGTTTAAGCTGAGCATTGAAACCAATCCACAGGTATTTAACAGAAGAAAATATCCGCGTATGCCGCTGGATAACAGATGTACAATCCGTATCAGCGGACAGGATACAGCTTATGACGGCAAGATGGTCAATATCAGTGCCAATGGTTTCGCATTTTCAGTAAACGATTCTGTATTTGAGCGTGCGAAGGGCAAAAATGTTACACTGGACGTTCAGGGCTTTGATGTGTTAGGTGATAAACCGCTGGAAGGCTGTGTTATCCGCTGTTCTAATAATGATGGAGAATATATTATCGGCTGCAGAATGCCGGAAGACAGCGAAGCAATTAAGGATTATGTAAGTAAGAATTACTGCGAATAAGATGCAGTACAAGCAGGATAACCCTCTGTTTACAGATATTGGTTTATAAAAAACTAGTGTGAACAGATGACTTAGGTTTGTATAAATATTCACATTTTCCACATACTAACTCCAAAGCTAATATATAGCAAAAAGAGCGGCTTTATTGATTTGAACAGACATAGATTAATAAAGCTGCCGGCCCAAATATAGCATTGGAGGAAAGCAGATTATGAAAGCGACAGGCATTGTAAGAAGAATCGATGATTTGGGGAGAATTGTCATTCCCAAAGAAATCAGAAGAACGCTTCGCATCCGGGAGACAGACCCGCTTGAAATATTTACCGATAAAGAGGGTGAGATAATCTTAAAAAAATATTCACCCATCGGAGAGCTGGGGGCTTTTGCCAAAGAGTATGCGGAGTCGCTTGCGCAGACAACAGGGCATACCGTCTGCGTTTCGGACCGCGACCAGATTATTGCGGCAGCAGGTCCGGATAAAAAGGACATGATAAAAAAGAATATCACGAAAAAAATGGAGCAGCTTTTAGATAACAGAAGCACACTTGTTGCGGCAAGCGGGGACAGGGAGTTTGTGCCGGTTGCGGAGAATCTGGAAGAAGAATATAAGGAACAGGCATTAAGTCCGATTATCTGTGCCGGGGATGTACTCGGAGCAGTGATTATTACGACAAAAGACGGTAAAATACATTTTACGGATACTGAAAAAGCACTGGCTGTTGCAGCAGCTGATTTTTTAGGAAGACAGATGGAATCTTGATTGTGGAATTTAAGGGAGTATAAAAAACAGATGAAAAATCAAGAGTATTTAAAAGAAACGTATGAATGGAAGGACCTGCTGGCAATTGTGCATAAGCTGCGCCAGCCGGACGGCTGTCCGTGGGACAGCACGCAGACCTATGAGAGCATGAAAAAATGTGTGGCCGATGAAGCCGCAGAGGTTGTGGAAGCCGTAGACAACGAGGATTTTATCAATCTGAGGGAAGAACTCGGCGATTTAATGCTTCAGGTGCTGATGTATGCGGAAATTGCGCAGGAACGGCAGGAATTTACACTGGATGATGTTATTGACGAGCTGGCAAAGAAACTGGTCAGAAGACATCCGAATGTATTTGGCGATGAAGAAATGTCAAGGACACCCGGTGAAGGATTAAGCGTGTGGAAACGCGTTAAAAAAGAAGAAAAGCTGGGACGGTTAAAAGAGTACGAAAAGATGTATGAACAGGGGAAAATCCCTTTGAAGGCACTTGAAAAACAGCGGGAGAAATGCCGCATTTTAGAGGCACAGGAAGGCGCAGAGTAGGCGTGCGTTGGCATTTTTACTAAATTTTTGACGGGATTTCATTACAAAACCCTTGAAATGCCGTGAAAATGCCTAAAATAGGCGGTTTGTATTGACAAAAGCTGTAAAAAAGTTTATAAATGATTTTGTTGGGGAAATCCAATAGAAATATACTGATTGAGGAGAGAAATTCACATGAATAAGACTGAGTTAGTTGCAGCAATTGCTGACAAGACTGAATTATCTAAAAAAGACAGCGAAAAGGCATTAAAGGCATTTATCGATGTTGTAGGCGAAGAATTAAAGAAGGGCGAAAAAATCCAGTTAGTTGGTTTCGGTACTTTTGAAGTAACTGAAAGAGCAGCAAGAACAGGTAAGAACCCACAGACAGGCAAGGAAATTAAGATTGCAGCCTGCAAGGCACCTAAGTTTAAGGCTGGTAAGGCTTTAAAGGATGCTGTAAACGCTTAATTTAAGGCAAAAGAGAATCTAAGGCTGCCGTGCCGCCGATTGTATAATCGCGGGTGCGGCAGTTTTTTCATATGTGCGCCTGGCGGGGCTGCCGCCGGGATACAGCAAAAAGGAGCAGCGATGAGATTAGATAAATATTTAAAGGTATCCAGACTGATTAAGCGCCGTACCGTGGCAAATGAGGCGTGTGATGCGGGCAGGGTTGTGATTAACGGAAAAGTGGCAAAAGCATCGGCAGATGTAAAAGCCGGTGATGTGATTGAAATCGCATTTGGCAATAAGTCTGTGAAAGTCCGTGTAACAGATGTAAAGGATACTGTCAAAAAAGAAGAAGCAGCAGATATGTTTGAATATCTGTAGGCGGTTCTGAAATCATGCGGGCAGACATATACTGATACAATCAAGTATCAGGATGGAGACCGTTATGGAAGAAAAAGTAAAACAGAAGCGTCTGCATAAAATGCACATGGAAAACCGCAATAAGCTGGAAATGACGGGTATCGTCGATGTCATTTCTTTTGATTTAAATAAAGTTATTCTGGAATCCGACTGCGGCATGATTACGATTAAAGGTGCAAATCTGCATGTCAGCCGGCTGTCCGAGGAAAAAGGAGAACTGGATATTGACGGTACGATCGAAAGCTATGCCTATTCCGAGGTAAATTCCTATGCCAAAAAGGGAGAATCCATGCTTGGAAGGCTGTTTCGATGATTGCAAAACTAATCTGGTGGGAGGGCAGGACATTATTGTCGGCACTCTTTTTAGGAATGGTGCTGGCATTAGAATATGACTGTATCCGTATCTTCAGACGCGTAATCCGTCATAAAAATATATGGGTGATGTCGGCAGAAGATATTTTGTACTGGATATATGCGGCAGTTACCGTATTTTGCATGACCTATGAAGTAAATGACGGTATTTTAAGAGGTTTTCTGGTGACAGGTTTTTTGGCAGGGGCGGTTTTATACCGGTATGCATTTGGCACATTTTTTGTAAAATACACTACAAAATTCATAAATTTATGTTTAAAGCCATTGAAAAAAGCACTCTGTTTGATTAAAATAGGAGTACATAAAATAACAGGCTGCATCAAAGCGGCGGCTGTAAGGAAAAGGGGGCAGGGCAATGAAGTTTGAAACACGCAGGGAAAGAGAAACAAGAAGAAAGCGGCAGAAACAGTCAGCAATTTTAGGCATGGTGCTTGCATTTGCCCTTGTCATGATTATGGGCGCTGTGATCTGGAGCGGCAAGCGGACACTGGAAAAGCAGAATAAAGAATATCAGGCACGCGTGGCACAGTTGCAGGAGCAGGTGGAAGAACAGCAGAACCGGTCTGATGAGATTGATGAATATAAAAAGTATATCCAGACCAAAAAATTTGCCGAAGAAGTTGCAAAGGATAAATTCGGTATGATTTATCCGGATGAACTGGTATTTAAACCGGAAAACTAATAAAATATTGTGACAGGTTACACTACCTGACAAAAACTGCACAAAACAGCGTCTATAATAGGCAGAAAAATGCCAGAAGCAGGAGGGGCTGTATGAGTGAAAGGGTGCAGGATTATGTAGTGGACTATTCCGTAACAAAGCTGGAGGAAACCGCCAGGACATTCAGACGTCTTGGCGAAGCGTATGAAAACGCTTCGGAACCGCAAAAAAGCGGTACCGGAATTTCCAAACAGCTTTTTTTAGTTGCGGATGTACTGGAAGAATGTATGACCATGTATGTGCATACGGAAGACGGAAAAAAAGATTTTGTCAGGGAACTGACACGCAAATGTTTCGTGAACGGGATACGCATAAAAAACGTACAGCATTTGTCAAAAAAAAATGGCAGAAATGCCATTGTGTTTCAGGCAAGGACTGTGGGCAGAAGCTGTGTGGCAGCAAAAAAAGTTGTTCCGGTGCTTACGGAAGTGCTGCGGAGCGGATATTATCCGGATGATTCCAACCGCCGGATTATCAATGAAGAATATCATCAGTACATTTTTATTCAGGAAGACCGGTTTAAACTGCTCAGTGGTGTGGCAAGAATGAATAAGGGGAAAAGTCATTTTAATGGGGATAACTTTCTGATTTCGCGGTTAGAATGTGGAAAAGCCATCGCGGCGATTGCAGACGGCATGGGCAGCGGAAAACGCGCTTACATTGAAAGCCGTATGGTCATTGAACTGATGGAAAACTGTATTGATGCCGGGTTTGATGAAAAAGCATCCATTGATCTGATTAATTCTGCGTATATTGCAGGCGGCGGAACGGGAAATCCGGTAACAATGGACATGAGTGTGATAGACTGCCAGTCGGGGTATATGCACTGTATGAAGCTGGGTGCGGTATCCACCTTTATCAGGCGGGACAAGTGGGTGGAGATTATCCAGTCAACGACACTGCCGATGGGGGTGTTAGAACAGGTCGATTATGACTGCACGACAAAGAAACTCTATGACGGCGATTATATTGTTATGGTCAGTGACGGAGTACTGGATAATATTCCGTGTGTGAATAAAGAGGAACGCATGGCACAGATGATTCATGCCCTGACGATACGGGAACCGTCCGCAATGGCAGAGAAACTTCTGGAACAGTCGCTTGCCTATAATGATATGAAAGCATCGGATGACTGTACGGTTTTGGTGCTGGGACTGTTTGACACCTATGAAAAATGAGAATATAATTGTTTTATGGTAAAGAAAATATACAAATATATACAGGAACACCGGATGTTAGAAAATACAGGCATCCTTGTTGCCGGCTTGTCCGGCGGTGCGGATTCGGTATGTCTGGTGGCTGTTTTAAAAGAAATTATAGAAAAAGAACAACTGGATATCCGTCTTCTGGCGGTGCATGTCAATCACGGAATCCGCGGAACAGAGGCAGAACGGGATGAGCAGTTTGCGAAGCAGCTTTGCAGACAGTTATCGGTGGAATATATAAGCCGCAGGGTGGATGTGCCGTCTGTGGCACACCAGGAGAAGCTGTCAGAGGAAGAGGCGGGAAGAATCCTGCGCTACCGCATTTTTAAGGAAATTGCCACGCAGCAGGAAAAGCATACAGGCAGAAAAGTAAAAATCGCCGTGGCACACCATCAGAATGACCAGGCTGAAACCGTACTGATGAATCTGGTACGGGGCAGCAGCCTGCGCGGAATTTGTGGAATCCGTCCGGTGCGGGACAATATTATCCGTCCGCTCTTATGTGTGAGCCGTGCACAGATTGAGGAATATCTGACATTGCAAGGACTTTCTTATGTGACGGACAGCACCAATGAAGAACTGGTGTATACAAGAAATAAAATACGCCGGGAACTGATTCCGTATCTTGAGAAGAATCTGAATCCCAATGCCGTACAGAAGCTGACGGAACTGGCAGACAGCGTTTTGCAGGCGGAAGAATATATTGAACAGCAGGCGGCCGGGCTGTATGAAAAGGCGGTTATTTTACAGCCGCAGGAAAATCCGTCAAAACCGTCCGTAAAGTTGTCTGTAAAGGCGCTGGTTTCTGCACCGCTGGTTTTACAGCAGTATGTTATCCGGCAGGCAATAGAAGCGGCAGCCAATGGTGCAAAAGATATTTACAGGGTACATGTCGGGGCAGTGCAGGAGCTTCTTGAACATTCTGTCGGAAAATGTGTGAGCCTGCCGTATGGGCTGGTGGCGGTAAGGGAATATGATGAAATTACGATTGCGCGGGACAAAACGGCACACCTCGACAGCAGAAAGCAGTGTGGCGGTATACACGGCGGTACAGAGCAATGCGGAAGTCTGCCGCAAAATCCGGCTGACAGTGCGGTGCAGATGCCGGATTTACTGGAATTTGAAAAAATATGGCGTGGGAAGAGAATAACTATTCCTGTCAATGAGCCGGTGTATTTTACACGGGTAAACGAATGCCGTAAGGCAGTGGTCATTTTAGAACAGGGCAGCTTATCAGAAATTTATGGAAATAACGACTATACGAAACTCTTTGATTATGATAGAATAAAGGATAATTTTTCTTTTCGTTTCCGGAAAACGGCAGATTTTATAAGGATTGACAGGAATGGCACGAAAAAGACCTTAAAAAAAGAACTGATTGATAAGAAAGTGCCAAGGCAGGTAAGAGATGCGGTTCTTCTGCTTGCCGTATCCAATGAGATATTGTGGGCGGCAGGTGTCAGACGAAGCAGTGCCGGGCTGGTTACGGATTCGACTCAAAGGATATTAAAAATAAGCGTAGTAATGCAGGAGGATAAATGAAATGGAACAGCACCATATCAGTGTGATGATATCAGAGGAAGAAATTGAAAAGAGAGTGTGTGAACTGGCAGCCCAGATCAGCAGTGATTTTGCAGGGGAAACCGTAAAACTGATCTGCATTTTAAAGGGCAGTGCTTTTTTTGCGTGTGAACTCGCAAAAAGAATTACCGTGCCGGTAATGATTGATTTTATGCAGGTATCCAGCTATGGAAGCGGCACGGTATCAAGCGGAACAGTTCAGATTAAAAAAGACCTGGACGAGCCGTTAAAAGATGAAAATGTTATCATTGTTGAAGACATCATTGATTCCGGAAATACATTGTCAAGACTTGTTCCGATGTTACAGGAACGCGGACCGAAAGATTTACGGATCTGTACACTGCTTAGCAAGCCGGAGCGCCGCGAAGTAGAAATAGATGTTGCTTATAACGGATTTGAAATTCCGGATAAATTTGTAGTCGGATATGGACTCGATTATGACCAGCATTACAGAAATCTGCCATATGTCGGTGTAATCGAAAGTGAATAAAGAATCAGGAGGCAAATTCCTCTCCTCGCCTTAGAGGCTCGGATTTTGCTTCGCAAAACAAGGAGGAATATATGAATACAAACAGAAATAAAATGGGAGGAGTTGGCATCTATCTGGTGGTTATAGCGGTGATTGCCGTGCTTTATTTTGCACTGGCAAGACTTTCACCATCGTCATCATCATACAGCTACAGCAATTTCCTGTGGGATGTCCAGAACGGATATGTATCCAGCGTGTTAATCAAGCAGAATTCAGAAGTGCCGACCGGTGTACTCTCTATTACCAAGACGGACAACGGCGAGGAACTGTTAAATGTTTCCGATGTGCATGAAATTGAACAGTTACTGCTGGATAACAATATCCGGTACACGTTAAAAGATGTGACAAGAGACAGCGTATGGATTACAACGATTCTTCCGTTTGGTATCTGTCTGGTGATTATTATTGTAATTATGATGATGACCAACAGACAGGCAGGCGGCAGTGGCGGCGCGAAGATGATGAACTTCGGAAAAAGCCGTGCCAAGCTGATGAACGGTACACAAAACCCTGTTACATTTAAAGACGTTGCCGGTCTTCAGGAAGAAAAAGAAGAACTTGAAGAAATTGTGGATTTCTTAAAAAATCCGGTGAAATATACAGAACTGGGCGCAAGAATCCCGAAAGGCGTGATTTTAACAGGTCCTCCGGGAACCGGTAAGACACTGCTTGCAAAGGCAGTAGCAGGAGAAGCGGGTGTGCCTTTCTTTAGCATTTCCGGTTCGGATTTCGTGGAAATGTTTGTCGGTGTCGGTGCTTCCCGTGTGCGTGACTTATTTGAAGAAGCCAAGAAAAACGCACCGTGTATCGTATTTATCGATGAAATCGATGCCGTGGCAAGACGCCGTGGTACCGGTATGGGCGGCGGACATGACGAGCGCGAGCAGACGTTAAACCAGATGCTTGTTGAGATGGACGGTTTTGGTATCAACGAAGGTATTATCGTGATGGCGGCAACAAACCGTATTGATATTTTAGACCCGGCGATTTTAAGACCGGGACGTTTTGATAGAAAAGTTGTTGTCGGACGGCCGGATGTACAGGGACGTCTTGAAATTTTAAATGTCCATGCGGCAAAGAAACCGCTCGGTGATGATGTGGATTTAGAAAGTCTTGCAAGAACCACAGCCGGATTTACCGGTGCGGATTTGGAAAATCTGTTAAATGAGGCGGCAATTAACGCAGCCAAGCGAAAAGAAAAATATATTACCAATGCAGATGTGAATTACGCATTTGTAAAGGTTGGCATCGGTGTGGAAAAACGCAGTAAGATTATTTCTGAAAAAGAAAAGAAGATTACGGCATACCACGAATCCGGACATGCAATTTTATTTCATCTGCTTCCGGATGTCGGTCCGGTGCATACGATTTCCATTATTCCGACGGGAATGGGGGCAGCAGGTTATACTATGCCGTTGCCGGAACGAGATGAAATGTTTAACACACGCGGCAAAATGCTTCAGAATATTATCGTCAGCTTAGGCGGACGTATTGCGGAAGAACTGGTATTTGATGATATTACCACCGGGGCATCACAGGATATCAAACAGGCCACGGAAACTGCCCGGTCAATGGTTACAAAATACGGCTTTTCATCAAAGCTGGGGCTGATTAATTATGACAACGACAGTGATGAAGTCTTTATCGGCAGGGATCTGGCACATACCAGACCATATGGCGAAGAGGTGGCTTCCCAGATTGATATGGAAGTAAAGAACATCATTGACGAGTGCTATGGCAAAGCCAAGAAGATGATTGAGGAGCATATGGATGTGCTTGAAAAGAGCGCACAGCTGCTTCTGGAAAAAGAAAAAGTAACCCGTGAGGAGTTTGAGGCGTTGTTTGAAAATTAGATTGTATTCAAAGGGTGGGGAAATGGTTGTGAAATATGCACAAAAAAAATCGACAAAATTCGTCAAGATTGTGAACACTTCACTTTGCGTTCATGATACTATAATTAACGTAAAAACCCCCCAATACATTATATATTTTTTGCTACACCCCATAATAAGTGAAATACCTTCTCCAAAAAGGACAGCCTTCCCCGGCTGTCCTTTTTACTGCTTATAGGGAGATTCAGGGACAAAATGATGATGTTGTTGAAATCTATTGAATTTCGTTATATAATAAAGAATGTGAAATTAAAAAGAGGAGTCTGTCCATGAGAATTGTAAAAGCCATTGAAAATATGACAGCCAGCAATCGGAAGCTGATGTATATGTGTAATACACGTCCGGTATTAAAGACAGGGGCGTTATTCAGTGACGTTACAGAAGAATATAGAATACCGGCAGAACCGCAGCCGGGGGATACGGTAAAGCTTCGCTTAAGAACAGGAAGGTATAATGTGGATACGGCATACCTGTATGTAAACAATCAGGAGTATGAGATGTACCGTGTTGCCAATAATACACTGTTTGATTACTACGAGGCATCGGTGGAAGTGGCGGAAGAAAAGCTTTATTACTATTTTAAAGTCGTTTCCGGCAAAAATGTCTGTTTTTATAATCAGATTGGCGCGGCAAAAGAATTAAATCCTTTTTATAATTTTCAGATTATGCCGGGCTTTCAGACCCCGGAGTGGGCAAAGGGTGCGGTGATGTATCAGATTTTTACAGACCGCTTCTGCAATGGGGATAAAAGCAATGATGTATTAAATGATGAATACAGCTATATCGGAGAGCATGTCTGTCAGGTGGACGACTGGAACCGGTATCCGGCGCAGATGGATGTGCGTAATTTCTACGGCGGCGACTTAAAAGGCGTATGGGACAAGCTGGATTATTTACAGGACTTAGGGGTAGAGGTTATTTACTTTAACCCGCTGTTTGTATCGCCGTCCAATCATAAATATGATATACAGGACTACGATTATATAGACCCGCATTTCGGTGTGATTGTATCGGATGAGGGAAAACTGCTCAGTGAGGGAGATCAGTGTAATACACATGCATCCCGGTATATGGACAGGGTAACGAATAAAAAGAATCTGGAAGCCAGCAATGAATTTTTTGCAAAGCTGGTGGAAGAAATTCACAAAAGAGGCATGAAGGTCATTATTGACGGCGTATTTAACCACTGCGGTTCGTTTAATAAATGGCTTGACAGAGAGCATATTTACAGTACAAGCCCGGAACAGTATGCATCCGGTGCGTATGAGAGCTTTAACAGTCCGTATCATACCTTTTTTAAATTCTACAGTAACCAGTGGCCGGATAACAACTCGTATGACGGCTGGTGGGGCAATGACACCCTGCCGAAGCTTAACTACGAGGAAGCGGATACACTGGAGCAGTATATTTTAGGTATTGGTAAAAAATGGGTATCCGAGCCGTACTGCGTAGACGGCTGGCGGCTGGATGTTGCGGCAGATCTGGGCAACAGCCGGGAATACAACCACCAGTTCTGGAAAAAGTTCAGAAAGGCAGTCAAGGAAGCAAATCCGGAAGCTGTCATTCTTGCAGAAAATTACGGCGATTCCTATGACTGGCTCCAGGGGGATGAATGGGATACCATTATGAACTATGATGCGTTTATGGAACCGGTGACGTGGTTTTTAACCGGTATGCAGAAGCACAGTGATGAGTTCCGTCAGGATATGCTTGGCAATGCGGGCAATTTTTTCGGGGCGATGCATCACAATATGTCCCGTATGGGTGGACAGGCAGTTGCGATTTCCATGAATGAACTTTCAAATCACGACCACTCGCGTTTTCTGACCAGAACGAACCACCGTGTCGGCAGAACGGCATCTGTCGGAGCAGAAGCTGCGAACGAAGGTATCAATAAAGCGGTCTTTATGGAAGCTGTCATCATTCAGATGACATGGCCCGGAGCGCCGACTATTTATTATGGTGATGAAGCAGGCGTGTGCGGCTGGACAGACCCGGATAACAGAAGAACGTATCCGTGGGGCAGTGAAGACCGGGAACTGATTGCATTTCATAAGGCGGCAATTGCCATGCATAAGTCACAGGAAGTTTTAAAGACCGGTTCTTATAAACCGCTTGTCGGAGAGTATAATCTGATTGCTTATGGCAGATTTAATCAGAAGGATGCAGTTGTAGTCATTGTCAATAATTCTGAAGATGAAAGAAGGGTCAGGGTTCCGGTCTGGGAACTTGGCATTACGGATAAAGATGAGATGGAACAGATATTTGTGACATTTGACGGCGGTTTCGGTGAGGAACAGCTTTGGTATACAGTAAACGGCGGCTGGTTGGATATCGGTCTTAGAAAGACTTCGGCAGTCGTGTTAAAACGTGTAAAATGGTAGAAAACAATAGTTAGAAAGGCTGGTAACAGGAAATGGATAACAATGGAAAAGATACAAAAAGTTCAGTGAAATTGAACCGGAAAATGAGAATGTGGCATAAATACAGAAATTACTGCTTCGGAGCGGCAGGTGTGCTTGTGGCACTGGTTATCTGCGTGGCAGTTATCCGATTTATGGGAAGATCATCTTCCGACAATAAGCAGCAGGCGGCAGTACCGCCGACAACGGCGCAGCAGACAACACAGAATGAAACACAGCCGGTAACACAGGCACCGACAGTGGCAGCAACAGAAGCACCGACAACACAGCCTGCAACAGAAGCTACAACGGCAGCACCGTCAAACAGCGGCATTCTTGCGATTGACGGACCTGCCGGAGAAGCAGATTTTACAACACAGGATTATTACAGTGATGCTGTATTGTTCGGGGATTCCATTATCGGCGGTATTCAGGAATACGGTTTCTTAAACAGCGCACATGTGGTTGCCGGAAATAACCTGACAACGACAAAGGCAGTTGCAGAAGTAGACAGCGTAGCACAGTTAAATCCTTCCAAGGTATTTATCATGGTCGGCTTAAATGATGTCAATTTCGGAAGCAAGAGCGCTGAAGCGATAGCAGAAGATTTAATTACACTGGCAGGAGCCGTAAAGGATAGCTGTCCGTCCGCAAAGGTATACATTTTATCCCTGCTTCCTGTAACAAGCGGATTTGAAGCACGTGATACGAATAAAATCACACAGTCTGCAATTGATGATGTAAATGATACGGTAAGTGTTTTTGCAGCTTCTGCAGGATACACCTATATTGATGTGGCTTCTGCATATAAAAATGGTGCCGGATACTTAAATCCGGATTACAGCACCAACGGTATGAACCTGCATCATGATTACTATGCATTCCTGTTAAATTCAATCGCAGAGGTAGCAAAATAATGAGATTTCACGTACTGACTCTGTTTCCGCAGATGATTCTGGACGGACTGAATACAAGTATTACAGGACGCGCAATCCAGAACGGAATTTTATCGGTAGATGCGGTAAATATCCGTGATTTTGCGGAAAATAAATATATGAAGGTGGACGATTATCCGTATGGCGGCGGTGCCGGACTGGTTATGCAGCCGGGACCTGTCTGCTCCGCGTATAAAAGCGTGACAGAGCGGATTGGAAAGAAGCCGAGAGTGGTGTATATGACACCGCAGGGGTATCCGTTTACACAGCAGATGGCACAGGAATTTGCACAGGAAGAAGATTTGTGTATTCTGTGCGGGCATTATGAGGGCATTGATGAGCGTGCGCTGGAAAAGATCGTGACCGATTATGTGTCCATCGGAGATTATGTGCTGACCGGCGGAGAACTGCCGGCAATGGTTGTGATTGATGCGGTGTCCAGACTGGTGCCGGGTGTTTTAAATAACAAAGAATCGGCAGAAACCGAAAGCTTTGAAAACGGACTGCTTGAATATCCGCAGTATACCCGTCCGGTGGAATTTGAAGGAATGCGAGTACCCGACATTCTTTTATCGGGACACCACGGCAATGTAGACGCATGGCGTCTTGAAAAGTCTGTTGAGCGGACAAAGAAGTACCGTCCCGATTTGTATGAAGCTTATGTAAAGGAACAGGAATCCCTGCAGGATAAAAAGAAGCATAAAAAATAAATTTTGGGGATTGACTGAAAAAAAATATTATTGTATAATTATCACTGTGCTTGTCGTGTAAAGGTGGCACAGTGATAATAAAAGATAAGAAATCTTAGATTTCTGCCTAGATAGCTCAGTCGGTAGAGCAGAGGACTGAAAATCCTCGTGTCACTGGTTCGATTCCGGTTCTAGGCACTAAGTTAGGGAACTCAATCTTTTTGAAAGATTGGGTTCTTTTTTTGTTCGTGGGATTATAGCACAGAAAGTGAGGTAATCCTATATGCAGAAAATTACAATGTCTAAAGTTTCAACTCCTACTATTGAAGAAGCATTTGAACTGTTTCTTCGTAAGTGTCGTGTCAAAAATCTGACAGAATTATCCATTGAGAGTTACAAGAAAAAGATGGTTCATTTTAATGAGTTCCTGAATGGAGAGACAAATCTTTCCATTATTACATCTGACACCATAGATGATTATATTCTGTGGCTCAGAGAGAATACAGAAGCAAATGATATTACCATCAACTCATACTTACGGTCTGTGAGAGCATTTCTATACTACTGTATGGACTGCAATTACATTCCAACCTTTAAGATACAACTTATCAAAGCAGAGAAGAAGATTAAAGAAACCTATACAGATGAAGAGTTGCAGCGTCTATTGGTTAAACCAGATACCAATAACTGCACATTCTCTTGTTATAAGACATGGGTATTTGAGAATTATCTTCTTGCTACTGGTAACCGTATCTCTACGGCTCTTAATGTCCGTATATGTGACATTAACTTTGAAGATGGAACAATTAACCTATGCAAGACAAAGAATCGTAAACAGCAGATTATACCGCTCTCAAATACACTTGCTGAAATCCTTCAGGAGTATTTGCTTGTCCGTGGTGGTGAGGGTACTGATTATCTGTTTTGTAATGAGTATGGACAGAAAGCAATAGAGAGAACCTATCAGCAGTTGGTAAGAAGATATAACATCAAGAGAAATGTTAATAAAACTTCCTGCCATTTATTCCGTCATACATTTGCTAAACAGTGGATTCTTGCTGGCGGTGATATGTTTCGTCTACAGAAGATACTTGGTCATAGTGACCTTACTGTTACAAAGGAATATGTAGCAATGTTCGGTCAGGACTTACAGATGGACTTTGAGAGATTTAATCCGTTGGATAATATGGCAAACAGACAGAAAGTGAGGATGTAATAATGAAGAAATGGATCAAGACAGATAACGGCAGAGTAACACAGGTGATTGAATTTGATGATGGCTCAAAGATAGAACTGCCATTAGATAACAATGGTAACTTGAAATGGTTTGACGACAGCAAACTAATCAAAAAAGCAAGTTAATTTCTAGGGTGACAACAACCCCCAATAAATCCCTACTGTTGTCCAAATATCGTGACAACGATAGGGATAAAAGTGGGGTAGTTGTGACACATATTAGTAGTAGATAAGAGTTAATAATAGACAAGTGATACCACTCGTTTTCAACGAGATGTTATTCTTTGGATTTATTATTGTTTTGTTTTGGAAAGGAGAGATACATGAATTATGCGAATGTATTTGGTCGTACACAGAAGCAATTTGATATGACCATGAATAGAGAAAAAATCACAGTTGCAGATTTCTTCAATTCAGATACCAAGTATGATGTATTCTTTCGCAGGAATCAGCGTAGTACAACACCACAGGGCAAGGTTAGATTCTTCTATGCTCAGAGTACACCTATTCATATTGGAACTATCTTTGTATTGAATGGAGAAAATTATATTGTAACTTCTCAGGATGGAATTGAGAGTGATATATATTTTACATCCATTGCAGTCAGAAGTGATATGACCTATAAGGTTAAGACAGATAAGGGTACTGCCAGTATTCCATTTGTTGTTGTATCTGATAAATGGACTGTTGCACATGGAACTATTACACAGTTGAATGGTGCAGTTGCCTTGTACACTGGTTATAACAGTGCAGTGGAGAATATAAAGGTGAACGACTCTTTTAAGGGATTTGGCAACTATTATAAGGTTGGGAATACCTTTAAGAATAATAATCTGTTCTATCTGTATTTGGAGCAGACGCAAGCACCGATTGACAACTATAAGATTGAATATACTGGTGTAACCTCATTTGATCTGAAGGAGAACAACACATATCAGTTGACTTATTCCGTGACCAACAATGGGGATGTTGTAGAGAATCCACATATATCATATGAATCTTCTAATGTTGAGATTGCTACGGTTGATGATAATGGTCTTATGACTATGCTTCAAGAAGGTTCGGTTGATATTGTTGCTTCATGCGGTGGTGCTACCTGTACAACAACTATGGCTATTGCAGACACAACACCGAAAGTCAATTATACAACGAGCATATCAGCATCAACAGATACGATTAAGGTTGGTGGCTCTTATAAGACACTTACTTGTCTGTTTGCTGATAAAGACGGACAGGATATTACAGAAACAGTCGTTGCCGATATGACAACTGCTGACTTTGTATGGACTTGCTTCATTGATGGAACTGAATATACAAATGATTCTATGGTCGTTTGGTATAAGGGTTCGTCTACCAATAGCAAGAGAATTAAGTTGACTTCTGCTGCACAGAGTTATCTTGCACATACAATCACTATCAAGTGTACAGTCAATGGTGTAACGGCAAGTAAAGATTTGGAAATCACAGAGTAACCTATAACTTGGCGAAAAAAGATTTATCTCTTACTTGATATTTTCATAGAATATGATATAATATCTATGTAGAGAACATAAGTTTTGTAAAAAGTTTACAAAAAAGGGTTAAGTTTTTTATAACTTGTGTCGATATATATTATGTAAGAGATAAATCTGATAGCCAAATACACAGAAAGCGAGGAAATAAATGATATTAGATAATGGCTTGAAGATTATGAGCATTGATGCTACCGACTTATTTAGAGTAGAGGTAGAATCAACAAAGAACAAAAAGGGCAAAGAGATTAAGGTTGCAAAAGAAATCGTACCTTCTGGATTATCTTCCTATTACGATTACTATGATGAATCAAAAGATGAAATTCTTCATCTGAGAAATCCCCAGTTATTCAAAATGAAATTAGATAGCAGTATGGCACTGGATGAATTAGGTCGAGTGATTGCAGACAGACGAATGACAAAGACAGCATTTTTCAATGTCAGAAGAAAGTTAGCAACAGACCAAGTAGTATACTTAACATTCAAATATTCTTCATTTAGAAGCACTCTCGAAGATGATAAGGATGATAAGGGCAAGGTCAAGAAGTACAGGGTAGACGGAAAGACAAAAGAAACCATCAGATATATGATATATGATAAGGAAGATTTCTCTTTCAAGATTGACGATATTGAATATGTTAGATGGTGTCGATCAGGAAGTGCTTCAAGACAAGGTAAATGTTTCTTCATCAACAAGGAACTGGTTCACTCAATGAACCTGTTTACGGATTGCGGTATCAATCCTAAGAAGAGAAGAATCAATCTTGCATCATTTGAAGCGTACAGAGCATTGTTGTTATCACATAAAACAGCAAACTTAGATATTCGCCCGGAGAATATACTTCTTATCAAGGATGTAAAATCAGTATTCAAAGATAAGGTTATGTATGTGGGACTTAAAGATAAGAAACTCTTCACAGAAGAAAAAGAAATGACGATTGAAAACAAAATATGGGATGGACAATCACTGATTGATAAATCCCTGATGGGTGACTACCAAGATAAAGGAATGTTACTTCTTCGTCACAAATTCTTCAAATCTTGTTGCTTTAACAGCAATATTCAGCAGTGGTTCAAAGATAACCACATCACAGATGTTTCCCAGTTAAACGGAATTACAACAGCAAAGAGAATCGAGGATATCAAATTTATTACTACTCCAAGCAGTATTAAATATTGTAAGTTCGGAGATACCGAGAATTGGTTCTATGACTGGTTGAAACAAATTTCTAAGAAAAATATCCCATTTGGAATAGTAAAATATGAAAAGCCGACCAAATACTTTGGCGGTAAGTTAGTAAGAACACACTATCAGATTTTAAACACCTTACAGATTACAAAGAATAAAATTACAGAATTATTACAACAGACATTAAATTATATCGAACTGCTCAGGAAAGATCCACTTGCAATGTATCACTACTGCGAAGCAACCTCAGATGATGAGGACAGCGACTTAATGATGAATGTAAAAGCAGATGTAATCTACAGAATGATGAAACTGAATATGTCCTTCAAGGACACAGCACTTTATAAGATACTTGCAAAGAAAGTCATTGAAAGCATCAGAGCAGATATTAAGTGTGGCAGGATTCTTGTCAATGGAAATTATTCAACGGTCTTAGGAAATCCAATCGAAATGCTTCAGGAGTCAATCGGAAAGTACGAGCAAGAAACAACAATAGTTGGTAAAGGAAACATTATATCAACAGCGTTCCCACAGAAACAGTTGCTTGCTTGCAGAAGCCCACATATCACCATGGGAAATATTTATCTCCCACATAACACTGAGAACCATTTAGTTACAACTTACATCAATATGACAGACAATATTATGGTAATCAATTCGGTAGGTGAGAATGTTTTACAGAGAGCAAATTCAATGGACTTCGACAGTGACCAGATGATGATTGTTGACAACGACATAATGATTGATGCAGCCGTTAAAAATTATGATAAGTTCTTAGTTCCGACAACAGATATTGAACCTGTTACCAAGGAAGAGGAGTACACGGCAAAGAATCTTGCAAAGTTGGATTATGAAAGCAGTGAGAATCTTATAGGTCAGATTGTTAATCTCTCACAGGTCTTGAACTCAAAGTTATGGGATGAGATGAACAGAGATAAACCAGATGAAACTAAAATCAAACAGTTGTACAAGGATGTATGCCAATTATCCATAATGTCAGGTCTTGAAATTGACAAGGCGAAGAAAACACTTCCTGTAGATAACAAGGATGAATTAAAGGACATCAGAGAACGATACACGGAAGAATGTGAAATCACTAAGAATGGTAAGGTTGTAGCAGTCAATAAGATATTATATCCAAACTTCTTCAAGGAACTAGGTAAGAAAGGCAACTACAACAGCAAAAAAGTTTATGTCAAATATGCAACCACACTTGATATGATTGGTGACGAAATTGCATACAAGACAATGACAGTTGAGGGTACAGAAAAGGCACTGCATAAAATCCTGAGAAAGCCAGATATTAAATCAAGAGATGTTGACAAAGATAAGATTAAAGCGGTCTTGAAACTATGCAAGCAAAGAGCCAAAGACGACAAGAGATTAGGAGTTGAGAAAACTCAGTTGGGTAAAAGCGAATACAACCGCATGAGAAAGCAGACCATTGAAAACTTTTTGGAAGATTTGGCAGAGATAAAGATGAACCAAGCAACACTTTACACATTGCTTACAAGCGAGGATGCAGAGAAATATGAGGACTATATCTTACAGGGATTATTGGAACTGAAATCATCTACATTGAAGAAATTGGTTAAGACAGATGATACAACACCAACACTTGTAGAAGATGCAGCAGGAGACATTGAGATATACGGAATAAAGCATAAAAAATCGGAAGTGGCATAAAAACCACTTCCTTTTATTTTGCAAAAAAACTGCACGATTATTACCGAATTAAATTCGAAAACCCTTGAAAAATAAGGCATTCCGAAGTCATTACAATGGGTGTAATATGGAGAGAAAAATTGCGTTTTGGGCATAAAAAACACACCAACAATCCTATGAATACATTGGTGTTCTTGTCATTAAATTTCTTTCCTATGGAAAAGCATAAGAAACTTTTACAAATGCTATTATAGCAGGATAGAAAGTCAATGTCAACGATTTTCTAAATTTTTTATGCAACAAAATTTCTAGTATCTAACATAGTAATCATTTATTTATGGGACGGTGTTCTATCGTCCCTTCCTCCTCCAGTTTATAACGGTCGAAAAAACGGCACGTTAAAATATATCAAAAGTTTTTATGGGGCAGCCACACGAACTAAATTTAACTTAGGGCGTACCGACTGCAACAAGAAAGGATTAAAAGATGGATATTAAAGAATTGAATTTAACAGATGAGCAGATGGCTCTTGTGTCTAAATATGTTCAGTCAGAAACAGATAAGGTGCGTACAGATTACAGTGCGAAACTTAAAACTGTCAATGATGAGATTGCAAGATTAAAGCCAGTTGAGAAATCTGATGCAGAGAAAGCATTAGAGGAAAGAATTTCTGCTCTCGAAAGTAAAGAGAAAGAACTTGCTAATAAGGAAAAGTCAATGACGCTTGCAAGCAAATTAAAAGAGAAAGAACTTCCAGAAGGATTAGCACAGTTCTTAAATGTCGGTGAGGACATGGATAAGACCATAGAAGAGGTAGGTGCATTGTTCGGTAACTACTTTCTCAACGGATCAAACAAACCATCAAATCACCAGACCTCAAAAGGAATTACAAGGGAAGATTTTAAGAAGATGGGATATGCAGAGAGGGCAAAACTTTATGCAGAGAATCCTTCACTTTATCAAGCATTGAATAAATAGGTGGTGATGACCACTTATTCAATGGGAAAGGTGGTCTAATGGACGTAAATACAATTCAAACATTGATTACTTCTGTTGGCTTTCCTATTGTCTGTGTACTTGCTTTAGGATGGTTTATCTATAAAGCATTTGAGAAGTTCACAGCACAGTCAGAGAAGCGTGAGGAAAAACTTTACACTGTTCTGGCTAATGCACAGGAAACCAATGAAAGATTATCAAAGACAAACGCTGAGTTTGTGACGGTATTGAATACATACAAATCTGACCTTGAAGAGATTAAGTCAGATGTGTCGGAAATTAAAGAAAATATGAAAGGTTAAAATGGTGAAAATTTATGAGTACAATTAACACTAATGTTATTGTGCCTGATGTATATTCTGCTCTCGTAAGAGAAAAGATTACAGGCAAGTGCAAGGTAGCACAGTTCCTTGTAAACTTAGGAGAACTCCACGGCAAAGTCGGTGAGACATTAACTATGCCTAAGTGGGGTTATATCGGAGATGCTAAGGATTGGGACATCAATACTCCTATGGATGTAACACAGATGAAGCAGACATCTACAACTGCTACAATCAAAGCAATCCAGGCACCAGCCGTAAAAGTTGCAGATTATGATTCTGAGGTTGAACTTGGTAACGCTATCAATGAAGCAGCAGAGCAGCAGGCAATCGCAGTTGGTAGAAAATATGATACTGATGCTATTGCAGAGGCATTAAAGTCCCCACTTAAATATAAGTTAGGTGCTAAGAACACTGTAACACAGGACGAGATGATTGCTATTCTCGGTCTTTACGGTGACGACAGAGACAGTGCAGATTTTGATGCTATCGTTATCTCATCTCTCTTTGCACCATCTTTCTACAAGATGGATATGTTCACTTCTCGTGAGAGAACAATGACAAAGGATGGTAACGGTATTGCAGTAAACGGAGTGATTGGTGAATTTCTCAACATTCCAGTTGTATTATCTGATCGTCTCTATGATACAACAAATACAGAGGGATTTATCCTTGTAATGAAGAAGAACGCTATCTCTTACATTCCAAAAGAGAATCCATTCGCTGAAACTGCAAGGGATGCATCTCTCAGACAGACAACAATTTACTTATCTCAGTTTTATGCTATGGCTCTTACTGATGATACAGCAATCGTTGTTGCTAAGACAGTATTACCTACAGGTAAATAAAATACACATAAAAAGAAAACCAAAAGAAAGTAAAGTTTCATTGGGAATAATTTGAATAATTATGGGGTGACTTATATGTGTATAGGTCGTCCCATTTTTTGTAGAAAGTGAGGGATAAAATGCTCAGTGGAGAACAGTTAAAATTCCTGAGATATTATAATAGCAAGACACAACAGCAAGTCGCTGATTGGTGCAATGTATCAAGAAGATATATCATTATGGTTGAACAGAATGAAGAAAGATTATCAGAGGAAACATATAATGCTTTTATCAACTGCATCTATGGCATTGGAAAGCCACTGCCAAAAGAACCAAGACCAAATCAGACCAGTAAAAAGAAAAAGTCAGGTGATGAGTAATGGGACTGTTCAGTAGAATATTTGGCGGTAAATCCATTAGGTCTGCTGCAACTTCCGCATCATTTCTTGGTGCTTATCGTGAAGCAGGTGGACAATCCTATGACGGTGGTGGATGGGGATTAGACCGATTCAACAGTATCATAGATGCTCACTCATCTGTAGACGATATGATTGAAGAATGGGGACTTGCTGATGAAGGTTGTCGGTATCAGTCATTAGATGGATATTCTAACCCATACACCCAAGCATACCGTGAAGAAAGAGAGCGTGCAGAAGAAGAAGCAGAGGTTCTTGCAATGTTCGGAGAAGAGATAGATGTAGAACTCTTAATAGATTGGGACACTGTAGAAGAGAACGCTTATGAGTATGCAGAAGAACTTGCACAAGCATGGTTAGATGGAGATGAATGGATTCCAGAAGAGATTATGGACTGGGCTTGGTACGATTTATCAGACCATAATATGTAAGGGAGAACACAATGACAGGGAAAGAATTTCGCAAATGGCGAAGAAGTTTAGAAATCTCTCAACAAGTGGTAGCCGATTATGCGGAATGTAACAAGTCAACTATCTGTCGTTGGGAGAAAGAACAAATCAAAATATATCCAGACCTATATTCTAAGGTAATGGATTTCTATAAAAATCATAAATAATCTTACGCACAAATCTGTGCGAACAAATCACAAGAACAAAAGTCGGAAATGTATGAATAGGACATGGCGACTATAAAACAAAGGAAGTAACCAAAAAACGGTAGAAAGGCAAGGTGAAATAATTTGCAGAAAGAACGCAAGTATTTCATCTTCATTATGATTAACTGTCTGAGCGAATTATTTCGCCCAGATGGTGAACGTAATGAACGTGGAATATTTAAGTAAAGTACCTGAGTGGTATAAGAGTAATGAAAAATTTGATTTAGTATTGAGTGATGATATTGATTCACTCACAACAGTTGCAGTTGTACAGAGTGTACATCCAAACTGGAATGTAGAATACTTCTATGATTTCGATAATATCTATGCAAGTCCAGATGCTTATTTCAAGGAAAATAAATCACGCACAAGAGTATGGTGTGATGTAGCGTTTTGTAGAAATGAAATGGCATTTGACAATCATATCAGCAGGAAAGATATAGACGACCATGTAAATCCTCGTTGTATCAATCCTAATATCTTAGCAAGCGTATCTAATTATGGCTATACAAATAAGTATGCAGGATCAACTGCTCTACTTGTTTGGTCTTTATACAATATCCCATTACCAAAAACAGAAGAAGGAAAGATGATGCTGCTTTGTATCGACAGCACATTCAAAGGATTTTATTCGACCAAATTCAAAGAGAGAAACAGATTCTTTCTTTGTGATGTATTGGATTTACCTGAATTATATGAGGTAGAGAAGCGTCACGACATTAAAGAATTTTATCAGTTAATGGACAAGTATGGATTATCTCAGAAGATTAGATACAACAGCGAAACAAAACAGATTGAATCAAAGTTAGATGTCGCCACAATCAGCGAGAAGTTGGGAATAGATATATCTCTTCCAACAAAACAATATGACAATTGGAGAAGTTTTGAGCAGAAACAGGTCAATATGTGCGGTGTGAAATCCATAAAAGATTTAGAGAGAGGATTGGTCACACTGGCTTTTACATTTAGAAATGTAGCAAAGTATTCTGTCTTGAAAAAGACGGCTTAATTGAAAACTAAATAGAGAATATATAAGTGGGTGGCTACATTACAGTCACCCTATAACAAAAGAAAGGACACAGAAAGATGAACGAATATTTATTAGAAATGCAGTTGTCCACAGAGGACAATTTATCAGATGAAGAACTTATGATTATGAACTCGTACCAGAAGGTACGCACCAACAGAAAAAAGAAAATTCAAAAGGAGAATATTACAAATGGAAAAGAACACAATTATTATCTTTACTGCTAACAAGGCGAGAGAGTTATTAAAGGATGGATTTAAGGTAGTTGATATTAAACCCGACAAAACAGATTCAGATGGAAAGAGAAGTGTATTTGTATTTGAATATGCAGATGGAATTTTAGACAAGATTAAGAAAACAAAATAATAAAACCAGAGATGGGAACTCGTGCAAACGAGTCCTATCACTTATCTACTACTAATTCCTTATCTACTAATAATATGTGTCACAGATGATGCCATTTTATCTGTCCTGTTGTCAGTAGATTTGGACAACCATACACATAAAAAGGGCATAGTTGTCGCCCTAGAAAAACACATAAAAAGGAGCATAAAAAATGAGATTATTTTTAGAAGAAAATTTGGTTACAGGAAACACATTAACACCTGATGGAGTGCTTGCATACATAGCACTGAGAAAGATGATGGATGAGAATATCTTTTTGAAGTCATTGGAGATTACAGAGGACTGTGTATCTATCAACAGAATGGCTTATACACTTGTTGGTGTAAGTGAGAAATATCCTAAAGCATTTACGGATGCATTGCAGCGTGGAATATACGAACTTGATGCCGTTGACAGGATTAAGATAGTGCAGTCATTTGGTAAAGGAATTGAGTTTGTATTGGATATAAAGAATTTATACTTTGATACTTCAAAGGAAGGACAGCATTTTGTCATGGTATCATCTGATGAGGTTGAGAAGATACTGACACATGATGCAGATATGAAGAAGAAAATATCCATACTGAAATATTATGTGGCTCTTGTCAGTTCATTTGATTGGTCTGCCAATATGAAATGTAAGGATGGTATGCCTAATCTTCAAGGTAAGATTGGTCACATGACACAGGATTATGTTGGTGGTCTTGCCGGAATATCCGGGCGAACTTGTCAGAGATACAATGTGGTCTTAGAGGACGAGATGAAGATGATATACATTTATAGAAGTAACGACAAGATTAAAGAGGATGATTCTTTAAGACAGATTACCAACTGCTACAGTCGTTATGAGGACAAAGATTTATGTGAAATGTATGCATCTGACTTTGAGGATAAGATGGGATATAAGCATAGAATTGTCAGAACCAAAAAGAATAAGGAACAGGCAGATAATAACAGACGATTGGCTCAGATTTATAATCGTATCTGTGAAGGATATGGAGATTCATATGATGAAGATACTATCCGCAAGGTGTACAAATATGTAACCAATAAGAATAAGACCGTTATTGATGAGATAGATAAGAAGCAGTCACAGGAATATATGTCATCATCTGACAAGGATTATGTTAAGAATTTACAGTCCCAGATTAGAGACACACTTATCTTTGAGCAGTTCACTTATCTCAATGAGGATTCCCAAGATGGAAACTCAGATGAAGATGTTTGGGGAGAGATTGATGCTATCGAAAACGGCTATACAGTTGAAGAAATATTAGAAATGCCTACTGCATCTGATGTGGTAGCGTAACCAGTTTGGGTGTCGGTAATGCCGACATCCTTTTTGGTTCGCCAAAATTGGCGAGTGGATTTCCACTTCTATGTGGAACAGATTAACTTAGAAAGTGAGGAACATAAAATGAGAAAGAAAGATTTAATTGCAGAGAACAAAAAATTAAAAGATGAGGTTGAAGATTTACAGCGTCAGTTGACATACGCAAAGACACTAATAGATATAAAGGATATTTGCTTAATGCTTAATAAGGAAAGAGAGGTATATCATGACTAAGGAAAAGACAATTATGCAAGCATTAACAGAGGTTGTTCCTAATTATCTTGCGTCATATCTTTGTTGGTATTACTCTGATCCGAATAAAAGAATTAGTTGGGATGAACTCTGTAAATCTGATGCTAACTTTAGAAGTAAAAGCGGTGAGAATAAAACAGAAGATTTTGCCGAACAGAACTGGCTCATTAGAGATGATGTTCAGAAAGCAATGATTATCTATTTACAGTATATGAAGAGATACAACTTTATGAAAAGGTATCAGGAGATGAATAAGAAAGCATTATCTGGTGACGTGAACAGTGCCAAGTATGTTGATGAGATGGATAAGATTCTGGACAAGATGAGTGTAGACAAGAATACAGAGAGTGAGATTGACAGATTGCTAGAGGGGGTGACAATCAATGGAAATTAGTTTAGCCAATGCCAAGAAGTTAAACTGGCTGTGGCAGGATGAACATGAGATTGAATGGATTGAAACCTTTGTCAAGATTATTGATAAATCTGGTAAAACAGTTCCGTTCAAATTAACACCTGAGCAGAAAGCATTTATTAACGGACTGGCTCATAAGAATGTGATTTCAAAAAGCAGACAATTGGGTTTGAGTGTGTGTTGTGCTGGCATTTCCATCAGAAGATGTGTGTGTCATCCTAACACGACCTGTGTACTTATATCGCACTCTCAGGAGAGTACCAATAAAGTATTCGGTAAGTTGAAGCAAATGTTCTATTCTCTTCCTGATTGTATCAGACCAGAACTGTTGACCAATAACAGACAGGAATTATCTTTTGTGAATGGTAGCAGAATATCATGTCAGACAGCAGGGAACAAAGATTTGTGCCGTGGCGACACGATTAACGGAGTTTTGCATATGTCTGAGTATGCACTGTGGAAGAATCAGGAAGGACAGATGCAGTCACTTATGCAAGCAGTAACCGAATCTGCGACCTGCATAATTGAAAGTACGACAAAGGGCTTCAACTCCTTCACAAGTACATATATGCAAGCAAGGAATGGTGAGAATGATTTCAAGCCATTCTTTTTTAATTGGATAAATGGACGCACATTATTTGAACCTCAGTACAAGTTGGCGGTCAAGTCGTGGAAAGCGAGACACAACGGTAAGATGCTCACAGAAGATGAGTATGATGAGGAAGAAAAATCTCTTGCCAAGTTGGGTATGACACCTGAACAGGCGGTATGGAGAAGAGGAAAAATATCTGAGTCCTCATTAGATGCTTTCCATGAAGAATTTCCAAGCACATTTGAAGAGAGTTGCATTGTGAGCGGTTCTTCGGTATTTGATAACAATAAGGTTATCAGATTACAACAAGCAATAGTGCAGCAGAACATCAAGCCATTATCACTTGATAAGATAGTCGGGATTCCCCAAGTGTTACGACCTCATGTATCTAATCGCAATCTGAAGGTATGGCAGATTCCCAAAAAGGGAATACGCTATGTTCTCGGCTGTGATGTTGCTGAAGGTCTTGGCGGTAAGAGAGATAGTTCTACCATTTATGTATCGGATAAGGATGGTGTACAGGTTGCTCAGTTCAAGTCCAATAAGGTAAAGCCATACGAATTTGCAGATATAATTGATGCAATGGGTAGATGGTACAATAAAGGATTGCTCGTGGTGGAGAAAGCATCAGGCGGTCACAGTTGTATTGAGAGATTAAGATACGACAAGAAATATATGAATATGTACAAATATAAGTGCTATGACGAGTTCAAGAGAACCATTTGGAAGGTTGGATTTGATACCAACAACAAGACCAAGAGTATTGCGGTCAATGATATGCGTGAGTGGTTCGATAAGGGGCTAATTGACATACAGAGCAATGATTTACTGGAAGAGATGAAAACATTCGTTGCAGAGGATAACGGAGCATTTAATGCCGTTGTGGGTTCACATGACGACCTTGTGAGTGCTTGTTGGTTATGTATTGCAGGAATGAAATCTGCTTTCTGGTATCCGTTTTAGAAAGGAGAGACAATGGACAGATTAGATTATTATATTGAGAAACAATATGGCAATGATCCTAAGTGGTTTGAAGAGGAAATCATTCAGGGCAGCCATGCACAGAGGATAAGTAATGTTATTGCCAATAGAGATTATTTAAGTGGCAGACATAAGGTTTTACTGCGTCAAGACAGCCAGTATAAGGGCAAGACATTAGTTGTTAATAAAACAGTGATTAACTATGCTAAGACCGTTATTAAGTTCCATAATACGTTTTTATTAGGACATCCGACTGCTTTATCCTGCAATGACGAACATACGCTGAATACATTTAATGACATCTATAAGTTAGGACAGTATGCTACTGTTGACTATGAGATTATAGACCGTGTAAATAAGTTTGGTGACGCATATGAAGCAATCTATGTGGACAATGGAACGATTAAGAGTAAGGTGCTTGATAATGCTTGTAGTTATCCTGTATATGACGATATGGGTGAGTATATTGCCTTTATAGAGCATTGGACAGACGCATATACGGCTATTTCATTCTGGAATGTATATTATCCGACCTATGTTGAACATTGGGACAATGAGGGTGGAGAAATGCGTTTAACATCAACAGATAACAGTGTTGGTCTGCCTATTCATTATCATAATTTCAATGATGAGGATTATAACTTCGGTGTGGCTTTACTGAATGATATTAAGCCGATTATGGACGCATTAGAAGATGTCATGGCTAAGATGAGTGACAGTATCTATGTGAATGTAATGAATCCTATGCCTGTGGCTATTGGACAGCGTATAGAGAGTTCTATTCCTGCTGATGCAGTTGGTTATGTAATGAACCTTGATGTGGGAGATTTCAAGTATGCTAATTGCTCATTGGATTATAACTCAATCAAGTTGTATCTGGATAATATGAAGCAGTTCCTTAATGATGTGGCTTGTATGCCATCTGTATTAGGTTCTAGCACTAATATTGCGAATATCTCAGAAGTTAGTATGCAAATCTTACTGATGATGGCAAGTGTGTATGCTGATGAGAATAAGAAATGGCTCAATATTGGATTCCAGAAACGATTTGAGATGTTCAAAAAGATACTTGGTATGCAGGGAATTAAGGTGGATAGTGATGTAGAAGTCATTTACAATGTGGCTATGCCTGTTGCATCTACAGAAATGATTGCTAATCTGAAAGCACTTCAAGAGATGGGAGCAATTAGTAAGGAAACCATAATGGAAAAGACCGAATATGTCAGTGATGTAGAGGTTGAAAAGAAGAGGTTGAGTGGTGAAAATGTTTCACAAAATGTTTCACAGAAGGTTGATAATCCTAGTAAAGAAGTAGGGATTAAATAAATGTTTCACGGAATGTTTCACGAGTGAAGTGAAATTAGCGTCTATATGTGGTATTTCAACATAAATATGCACACTATATATAGATGCATTTTTGCTTTACAGACCACTAGGTTTAGTGGCTAAACGCATCAAAACTGGACAAATTGACAAATCCAACAATAAATTCGGTCTGATTTGCGATATGACACTGTACTGTGATAAAGTGATCTGAATTGTAGATACATCAGACACAATTCCATATCCATCAGGCAGAAAACAATGGATAATAGTGTAGTATTGTACACTGTTCCAAACTGGTGCTACGGTATTTCCACATTTTTCCGTGGGATTAGGGCTTATGTGCTAGGTATACATCAAAGTAAATCGGAATTTCTTTGGGAATATTCGTAGGACTTCTAATCTCACGAACGATTTTAGGGGGATTTGAGCCGATTTTGTGGTTAAATGTGACCAGATGCAGGGTGATAGAGCGGAAAAATTCACAGTGAAAATCCATTGTGCAATATGTACAAAGGGGTGAATAGATGTTTGTTGTGCAATACGGAGAAAATATAGTGCTATTTTTGTGCAAAGTGACGGAACGATTCAGAGCAAATTTATTTAAAGATTTGTGAATTTCTGAAAAAACTTCAAAACAATTCGGTTTATTGTCAGACAATTCAAATGTTAAATTTTTGTGAATTTTTTGCGTTACCCCTTGACTTCAAAAATTTTTTTCCTTAATCAGAAAAATCCCCACAGAGCATAATGAGGTGGTTACGAATAAATCGGAAGCACCATAGGAGAGGTACATCCAGAACCTCACCTTTTGCAAGGTTCATCCAGACCTAGCAACCTTGTGTCCAAATGGACGCATCCTTTTGAGCAAAAGGAAAAACTTTTTACTTTTGCAAATGAACCCTTCCAATCGGACTAATCAACCAAATGGTTGTATCATCTTGTCACAACCACCACGAAATCGTATGCGTTACACAGATAATGTGTACCCTTAAACCGATACAGTCGGTTCTGAAACATCTCAAGGGAAAATTCCCTTTAGACCATCATGGACTAATAGCACCACTCCAATTGGAGTGAACCTATCAACAGTCAGATATGCACACAATGCACTTCCACCAAATTTGGTGAGTAAAAATAAGATGTCCAATATTAGGACACCTTATTTTCTCAATTTATCTACCAACTGTGAAACCAGTTCCACGGATTCATCATCAAGACCAGTAACATCCACATTTCTTTTATCAGTAATTCCTAAGAGATAATCTGTAGATACATGGAATATACGAGCCAACTTTATCAATGCTTCATATGAAGGATAACGACTGCCTGATTCATAGGAAGATACAGCACTAATGGCTAATCCTATTCTATCTGCTACTTGCTTTTGAGTTAATTTCTTCTCAATTCTGAGAGAGCGTAATTTTTCTCCCATATTCACCAACTGTATCACCTACTTTCACTGATAGTGTATCAATTAGTGTTTCCATATTGGTGAAATATATTTCTTTAATGTGGAAGTTTTTGTTGAAAATGCCAGTAAATAATGGTAATATTTATATAATGAATAAGAAATTAGTGGTGTGATACAAAAGAAAGGAGAAAATTATATGAGAAAGAAATTTATTAAAGGTATTGTAATTATATTAAGTTGTGTAGGTATTATGGGTTTATTTACAGGATGTTCTTCTAGTAATGATGATTATAAAGATACTTTGAATAGTGGACTGAATAAGTATAACAATGGTGAGAAAATGAATAAAAATGAATACAATGCAGTAAAGAGTTATAACAAATGGAAAGACAAACAAACTGATAAAAAATACAGTGATTGGGATAAGTAATAATTATAAATAAAAATCAAGAGAGGTCTACCTTAAAAAGAGGTAGTCCTTTTTTATTGCATATAATAAGGAAAGGAGACACACATGAAAGTATTAGATAGATTAAAGATGGAGTTATCCAATCAACAGTATTTCTCTGATGAGCAGTACATTCAGTTCCTTACAGAGAACTCATTAACTCCGACAGATGAATATGATAAATCAACAATGCAGAAGTCATTGCTGTTCACTGTTGTTGATGTACTTGAAGCCGTTACAAATGATATAGATTTAATGACAGGTATCAGCACAGAGTTCTCAAACATTGGACAAGCGTATGAGTTCTTAGAAGCAAGAATTGGACAGGTAAAAGATAAGATTGCAGCCATTCCAGAACCAGAAGATGATTACTCTTGTTTCTCGTTGATGTTTACTCGTGAACCTATAACAATAAGACCATTCGGTAGTGGAACTCGTATTCTTACAACAGAGGATATTCGTAATATGGTTAATAAGGGGGAATAATATGGTATTTTCGGAACATACAACACAATTCCCAGATAAGGTTGCTATACAAGCACTTATAGACGAACTGAAGGCATATGTAGATAATCTTTCAAATGAAAACATTGACTTATCTGATTATGTTACAAAAAATGAATTGCAAAGCAAATTAGATGCTTTGAATATTAACATAGATTTATCATCTTATGCAACAAAAGCAGAACTCGCAACTGCTATTGATAGTATTGATTTATCTGATTATGCAAAGAAAACAGATATTCCTAATATATCGCTTGATGGATATGCAACAGAATCTTATGTGAACAATAAGGTTGCAAGTATTCCTGCTGTTGACTTATCGAATTACTATACTAAGAGTGAGACATATAATAAAGAAGAGGTTAATGCCTTAGTATCTAATTCTGGTGATTCTTCTGGTAGTGGAAATACAAGTGGTGGAAACACTATCACTTATGCTTATAATACAGAGATTGCAACTGGTGAAACATGGATTGATGGTAAGCCGATTTATCTTAGAGTGTTTCATATAGATGCTTTAGCATCTCAATCTAAAACAATTAACTATAATGAGTATTACAATCAGACAAAGTTTGCTGATACTATTATCTCTGTAAATCCAACATGGCAAAATGGGAATAGTACATCTACTGGCTTCATGGCAGATGTGGTTTCACCAGTAAGCACAAGTTCAAGTTCTGTTGGTAGCAATGTGAATAGTTATATTCTTGCAAAGATGATGTGGTGTACGGTATATAATGGTAGCGACTTTCACATAATAGTTGGACGAGGTATTTCAAGATATACAGCATCTTGCGATGTATTTGTAAAATATACAAAGTTATGATTGACATAACCCACTTCTTGTGTTATAATTTTAACTGTTCGTAAGGTTAATCCCACGAACAACTTACAAAAAGATTTTGTAAATAATTTATGTTGTCTAGTATTTATCGGACTTTACGAGGGTATCTGCTCAGTCGGTAGAGCAGAGGACTGAAAATCCTCGTGTCACTGGTTCGATTCCGG
>OHST01000044.1_pt1 | contig 87811 bp, 84 predicted proteins | sample 1578841 | NCBI WGS metagenome assembly OHST01 (sample SAMEA3879593, study PRJEB24766) | human gut metagenome | biome: human-associated habitat; feature: feces | place: USA | collected 1985/1987 | reverse complement strand
ATCAGGGATTGGGCACCTGAGCATGAGAAAATGGGAAAAGGGGTAACGCTTACTCGTGATGAAGCGGAGAAATTGTCAGCCTTGCTGAAAGATAATTTGTAATTCAATAAATGAAATAGGAAGGGGTAGTTGCCAGCGGTAGCTACCTTTTCTTTTTTGTTTTTAAATGAAATAAATTTGTTTTCATTTCTGCTCGTAGGGCTTGAAGAAATACTTATCTGAACAGAGCCATTCTAAAGAGTAAAGTGATTGATACTGTGAGAAAGAAGAAGGTATTGACTCATATAGAACCTGTTAAGGCTGTGTTAGATGCCAATGGAAATTTGATTGAGAAAGGAAATTTGGTTAGGATTTCTTGCGAGCCTATTGTGTCAGAAGAAACATGGTGGAAGGCTTATGATAGAAGAATGAGTCGTTCATCTAAAGGTTCGGAGAACATAAAAGGACGCAAAAGCGGTTTGAGAGTATCTGCTGATGCTCTTGGACGCAAGGCATATTGTAGCTGTGGATATTGTCTTAGCAGACAGTATACACATACAGCTACGGAAACAAAATCTGCAACTTATCGTTATAAGTGTAGGTGGCAAGTTGACCATGCAAGCAAGTACACAATTGAAGCAGCATTAAAGGAGAATAATGTTGTATGTGATAATCCTGCAGTTAGCGATGTAAAGCTGTGGTTATGTGAAAAGCAAGTATTTTCATATGTATTTAAGAACGGCAAGTCGGCAGTTCTTCATGCATTGGAAATTATAGAACATTGCAAACAGGAAGAAGAGGTTTTGGAAGATGGAACTTCATTGCAGACATTGATGATGAGATTGCAACTATTGATGATTCGATTGCTCATTTTGAGATTGAGAAAGCAAAGCAGCAGAAGAAAGTATTTAATATTGAAGATGTTAGACAGAGATTAAATACAATTATTAATTTACGAGACTATAAGGTAAGTGATGAAGTTATAGATATGATATGAGGGTCAAAACCACCTCTTAAAAAACGGTTTGTACCTTGAAAATTTCACATAAATGATTTTAAATTGGAAAATAGAATTTTATGGGGAATATTCCGTCTATGGAATACCTATTACTAACCCGTTTTCTAGGCAATTTCCGGATTTAAGGCGCACTTTTCCAGACTGCCTAAATATTTGAGCAGCTTACGGAAATTTAATGCCCCGATTTTAAATCCAAAGAGATGCTTCATTCGGATTCTGCCTCTGACCGGCATGGTGTCAATATTATATTTCCGGCGGAGTATTGATGGTATTGTTTCAACACCATTCCTTACCCTCGACAAAAATTTAAACTGCCATGTTCCGGTAAAACGCTGGGCCTTTGCTTTTTCGTGTGATGCTTTTGATAGATAAACGACACTTGTTTTATTAGATGTCTTAGGCCTGCACTGGTCTTTGTATGGACAGTTCTCACACTTATTTTTAGGAAAAGAAGCTCTTACTTTTCCAGTACTTTTTACAATGGATGAACTTTTAGGCTGATTTCCGGCGGGACACAGCAGGATTTTGGTTCCATCCTCTGAAAACTGAAAGTCTGCATAGATATCATTGGCATCTCTTCCCAGAAGATCTGTCGTAATAAGATCGATATTCTTATCATCAGCCAGCTGACGATTGGCTTCACCGCTGTAAGCACCATCTGTAACCAGAGTATTACGCTCGGGTGTCCGCTCAACAGATTCGAGATGTTCTTTGAGAAAATCGCTGTCACTGTGCGTATTTGAATCAAACTGATAATCCGTTATGATTGACTTATCTTCACCTACAGACTCTGTTACATTTGCAGCATAGCCACGATACTGTTTTCCAGCTTTTTCACGGTAAGTTGCTTCCGGGTCAGCAGGATTTTGAAGTATGGAAGAATTCATGCCTCCATCTTTTTTGTTTTCAGGCGCAGCTTATCATCTTCTCTGATCACCTGCTCTGAAAATGCTCGGACAAGAAGCTGATATTCCGGTACATCGTCATAGCTGCCGTTACATTTCTTAATCAGGCTGTCAGCATCTGACAGGATTGTCAGGATTCTCTGGTCATAGTACTCCTTCCGCTGCCGGTAAATGACTTTATTATAATCATCAGGATTATAGTAATGTTCCAATCCTTCCAGCTTGTCATCTTCATTATTTTTGTGAAGATATACAACAAGATCTGAGACACAGGTATATAACAGTTCCATCCGGCTCAAACGCTTGATATTGGAAGCGACCATGAGGGAATCCATACGCTGGATCTGTCCATTTATTTTCATGATTTTTGCCATTTCACCAGAAAGCCCGGTAATGGTTTCATAGATAAGATCTGTGCCAGTGGCAAGTTCGTAAGTATAACAGCGTTTACGAAAGCGACTCAGCGTTTTATCGGAAAGCGGCTGCTCTTCAAAACTTGTTGTATGAAGTGCATACTGAAACCGGACATCAAAAGCAAGCGACTCGACCATTTCGTCATCAGTCAGGTTTAAAAGTTCTTTGAGAATAAGAGGTCCAACACATACATTGACAGGTGTGTTTGGACGTGATGCTTTATCGCTGTACAGACATACAAAACGGCTTTCGTCAATCTTAGGAAATATTTTCTCTGCGAATGGTTTAGCCCATGATTTTTCAAGCATGCGTTTTTCACGGTCTGTAAGTCCGAACAAAGCATCGTTCAGTGTAATTTGCTGATTATCATTTGATTTAAAAGACATAAGTGGTTTCCTCGCTTTCTACTGCATATATAATACCACTTTTGGCTGATAAAATCCTCATTTATGTGAAATTTTCAAGGTACAAATTTATGGTTATAAGGTATCTTTAACAGAATACCTTTTGACCCTCATATCATAGATATGTTTGTGGAGCGTATCATTTATCGTGGAGTTGTTGATGGTAATGATGAGTTTGTCTGGGTGATGAATTTATCGGGAGAGTGTACAGATACATCTGCTAAGTATAAGATTCGAGGTTACGATAAAGATTATGCGGATTCTCTTAAGAGTGATAAGAATTTTAATATTGTTGCTCGTATGATGATTCCAATGGAAGAGTGCAAACGTTTTTGTCAGGAAGAGGCAGGCAGACGATTTAAGAAGAAGTATTGGAATCCTATTACAATTAAGATTGCAATTGCATAATATGCTGAAACTATTAAGGGCTGAGCAGAACTTGCTTGGCTCTTTTTTGTATGATATGGAAAAAATAAATGAAATGTTTGTAAGTCTTGTGATATAATAAAAAAAGTTTGGAGAAATAAGATGAAGTTTGAGAAGGAATTTGCCCAATTATTATTTAGAAATGCAGTTATATTCATTGACTCTGCAATAGGTTATATTAACAAAGGATTGGATAGCTATGTAAATATGCTACAGGCTATTGTGAATTTACAGTTTGCTATGGAGTTAGCCCTAAAATCATCTGTTGTATCATATTGTGGAATAAGAACTGTTTTAGTAAGCAAGCAGAGCAATTTATCAGATTCAGAAATTGAGGATTTATATAGTGCTAATAAGTTGAAAGTACGAGAATTTGATGATATTAAGAATTTTACAAAAGGAAAAAAGCATTTATATAATTTTGAACGTAAAGAATATCAGTATATGGAGTTGTTTCAGAAGTATAGAAATTGTGTTTTACATTCAGCTTATGTTTTTAGTGAGCAGGAAAGAAGAGATGCTGAAAAGGATATTATGTATGCACTGATTCATATTTTGGGTATCTTGATGAGTGGAGAGAATACAGCGGATAGACAATTTATGCAAGAATATTTAAATGATAGTCAGTATGCTCTTTTATTAAAGAATCCAATTTATAATCAAGAATTGTATAATTTCTTGAAAAAAGAATATGAAGACTTATATACATGCCCATATTGCTCCACTAGAACAATGACAATTGATTATAAGTGTGCAAGATGTTTTAATGTATTTTCAGATAGACATTTTTTTGGATATGTAAATTGTGGTTATTGTGGAGAAGAAATGGTGATTTGTGATGCTGTTAATATTGATTATAACAACAATTATATAAGAGGCTACTGTCTTAATTGTGATAATGACACAACTGTCTATAAATGCCCTAAGTGTGGACAATTTATAAATGCAGAATTATTTGATAAAACAAAATGTCATGAGGGATTTTGCTCTGTTTTTGAGTGATTTAGCATTAGAGAAGAAGTTGTAAAAGTGGGACATTGAAAAAAGGCATTTGGGGGAAGTTACTTTTGGAGGAAGGAAAATGATTTTAGATTATAGTCAATATAATAAATATTATGGTGAAGATGGAATTGTTAATTTTGAATATGTAAATAATACGTTAGACAAATTAAAAGAGATAAAGGGGATTTGTCCATTTTGTAAAGAAAAAATAGAGAATAGGATTTATTATAAACAAAACAATAAAATTACTTGGTGTTCGGCGGTAGAGTATGAAACTGTTGTGCAATGTACAAGATGTGGATGGTGGGAACATTCATATACTTTTTCGAGTGATGATATAGATGAAGGGTTAAGGGCAACATCAACAGAATTAACGCAAGCAATTTTGAGGTCTTACGATATTGCTTCTAAGAATGTTCCGATTGAAGTTTTAAATAGATATATAGCCCAAAATCCTGAAAAAATATATGGAATTAATGATAAAAAAATGGAGGAGTTAGTTGCAAGTGTATTTAAGGATTTTATGGATTGTGAGATAAAATTGGTAGGAAAATCACATGATGGTGGAAAAGACTTAATATTACTAAATGGAGAAAATCAAACCTTTGTTCAAGTGAAGAGAAGAACGCAAGCTAATAAAGTGGAAGGTGTGTCTTGTATAAGAGATTTAATAGGAGCATCTATCATTGGAGATGCGAAAGCATGTGTTTTTGTAACAACAGCAAATCATTTCTCTAAGCCGGCACAGGATGCAGCAAAAAAGGTAGTAGAGAAAAATATATTAGATAGTTTTGAATTAATTGACTATCAAAGATTTGTTGATATGTTGAATTTACAAAGGGAAAGTTATCCGAAAGAGTGGGAGGGTTTATTAAGAATAAAGGACAATGAAAATATTATTTGAGTAAATTTGGCTGGAGTTTACAGTTTAGTTTGTGTTGGTTAAGGATGCGAAAATGATATATTTATTGCTATGGATATGATACAATAGAATAGAGCAACAATTTTGTAGAATGTAAATAGTTTGTGTAAATAAATTACAGGCATATGATTGTAAAAGCATAATGTCTGAGTGGAGAGATAATGTCAGAAAGAGCGTATAGTGAAGAACTGAATGAAGAAATGAGTGCTTTTAAAGCACATAAATATTCGCTGGAAGGTAAATTAAAAAGTGCTAAGGCATTTCATTGTCATGACCCATATTGTGGAATAAAATTAACATGTTCGAATTGGGCAGTAAAAGATGCTAAACGTATATATTTTACACCATCAAATAGAGATGATTTACATTCTATTGCGTGTTCTACAGTTTCAGGTGATGAGGAAAAACGTCAGGTTGAAGTTGAAACAGAGCAAGGAAAGCGTACAATTAGTAAAAATGGAATCATTGCAATGAGAAAGGCAACTAATAAATCCAAGACTAACCATAGTAATGGGCATGGTGTTGAAGATGTTGATGTTGTAACAGGTGAGCGAAGAAATAATGTAACTAAGGATAAAAAGGGTACTGAAAGTAGAAATGTGTCATCAATAAAAACATACATAAATTTTTATTATGATGATGACGTTGATAATAATGTATGTAATATTAGAGTAGATGGAGAATTAATTAGTCTGAATACTTTGTTTGTTGATGCAAAGGAAGAAATACCAGTAGGTGTAAATCGTATTTTATTTGGTAATGCAATAGTTACAACGCCAGTATTTAATGATAAATTAGTAGCATTTGAATTTGTTGATGCAGATAAACCAATTGTGTACACAAATAAAGAAATGCTTTTAACTAGAATTAATTCAAAAGTATTGAATCAATATTTAGATAAAGGTGTAGAGTGTCAGTTCTTTTTTAGAGGTAGTATAGGGCAGGATGGAAAATTTGTAAGTTTTAATGGAAAAAATTATTGTGATTTATACATTATGGAATAGCAAACATATAAGTAGATGGAGGTGGATAATGAACTTTTTAGACATATTTAAGAAAAATACTACAGTTGATTCAACAGGAATTTTATCTGAGCCAGGCGATAAACTTGAGGCTAGAGTTACAAATTCTAATAGAAAAGTTGTTAAAATACAGAAAGATAATGGGAATTCAAAGTATAGTGCAACTCAGTACCCGAATGGTACAGTTGTGGAAACGAAAGTGACTAAAAGAAAGTAATTCAATATATTAGAGGTTTGCAATGTATTCTGTATAGGTAAAGAATATTAATGTAGTGTATTTTCTTTATAATACATATTGAAATTGGACATAATTATGGTATAATTAATCCATGATTAGGAGGTGTTACTTATGCCACAAATTATTCCAATTAAAGATTTAAAGAATACATCAGAGATTTCTGATATGTGTCACAGAGCAGAAGAACCTATCTATATTACTAAAAATGGTTATGGCGATATGGTTATTATGAGTATGGAGATTTATGAGTCTGCCATGAAACAGCTTGCTATGTATAGGGATATTGAAATTTCTGAAAAGCAGATTGAAGCAGGTCAGGTAAAAGATGCCAGAACAGCACTCAGGGAAACGAGGGCAAAGTATGGATTATAAATTAGTTATTTCAGAGCATGCAGATGAATTACTTGATAATTTAGTATATTACTTGTTATATCGGCTGAAAAGTGAGCAGGCTGCGAGACATCTGTTAGATGGCATTGATGGTATTTATGATAGGCTGGAAACAAATCCTTTTCAATTTCCACTCAGCAGAGATGCTTATTTGGCGAATAAAGGCTACCACGAAGCAGTTGTTCCACAGATGGACTACATTGTCATTTTTGATGTAAGGGAAGATACTGTAAATGTTGTTGGTGTTTTTCATCAGTTGGAAAACTATCAAAGTAAGTTATAAAGGGATAATGTAATATAGTTGAAAACATCAAGCTACTTTTCACAATACGAAGTTTTATTGGTTAAATGGTAGGTGACTGACAGATTTTGTATTGATTGTACTGGTCGGGGGAGCAATGGATGCTTTTGCTTCGTGGCTGTTTTGGTAGAGGTATATGCTTCGAGCCTATTAGGGGCATAGAGGCAACTGTTCCGAGCCTATATATTTGGAGGTCTTTGTTCCGCACAAGCGACCAGGCGAAGAAGTTAAGCAACATGGAGCATGATGCATAAATATTTGGTATAAAAGAGTCTGAGAAAATCAGGCTCTTTTTTTTTATAAACTAATATGATATAATCTTGAATAAATATTTATACAGAAATGAGGAATAATATGAAATCCATTAAGAAAAAACCGATTATGATTTTGCTTATGGCAGCATTAATGGCTACATTCATCGTAGGCTTATGCGCATGCGGCAAAAGCGACAGCAAAAAGGTCGCTTGTGTGGACGATCTGGAGGGCGCGAAAATAGGTGTCCAGCTCGGTACCACAGGAGATATCTATGTATCTGATTATGAGAACGACGGTTCAGGCACCAAAGTAGAGAGATACAACAAGGGTGCTGATGCAGTCCAGGCATTAAAGGTCGGCAAGATTGACTGCGTGGTTATTGATGAGCAGCCGGCACTTGCCTTTGTAAAAGAAAACAAGGGACTTAAGATACTGGACGAGGAGTTTACCAACGAGGACTATGCATTCTGCCTGAAAAAGGGCAATACAGAGCTTCGCGACAAGGTAAATACTGCACTTGAAAAGCTGCAGCAGGATGGAACAGTTCAGAGCATCATCGACAACTATATCGGCTCTGAGAATCAGGTGGGAAAGACTCCATACGTGAAGAAGGACGTTGACAGGTCAAACGGTACACTTAAGGTAGGAACCAATGCAGAGTTCCCACCATATGAGTATTATGAGGACAACAAGGTCACAGGAATCGATATGGATATCATGCAGGCCATCGCAGATGAGCTTGGCATGGATATGCAGGTAGAGGATATGCAGTTTGACTCAATCATTGCCGCTGTATCATCAGGCAAGGTGGATGTCGGAGCAGCAGGCTTTACAGTGACAGAGGACAGACAGAAAAATGTTGATTTTACCGATACGTATATCACCACAAAGCAGGAGATTATCGTAAAAGACAGCCAGTCAGGCTCTTCAATCGGTATAAAGGAAAAGCTCTATGACAACTTTGTCAAGGACAATCGTTACATGTATATCGTAAAGGGTCTTGGCAATACAATAGTTATCACAGTATTTGCCGTAATGCTTGGTATTGTGCTGGGATTTTTAATTGCGATAGTCAGAACCAGCCATGACAGAAACGGCGGTCTTGCCATATTGAACGGAATTTGCAAGGTATACCTGACCATCATCAGGGGAACACCTGTCATGATACAGCTTCTTATCATATACTATGTAGTGCTTGCATCTGTGACCAACAAGATACTTGTAGCAGTCATTGCTTTCGGACTCAACTCAGCTGCATATGTGGCAGAGATTGTGCGTTCGGGAATCATGTCTGTAGATATAGGACAGTTTGAGGCAGGACGAAGCTTAGGACTCAACTACAGCCAGACCATGAAGCTTGTTATCATACCGCAGGCTGTCAAAAATATACTTCCGGCGCTGCTTAACGAGTTTATCAGCCTCCTCAAGGAGACATCAATCAGTGGTTATATTGGTATGATGGATCTGACAAAGGGTGGAGATATCATACGAAGCAACACATACGAGGCATTTATACCGCTTATTGCTGTAGCCCTTATTTATCTGGTTATAGTGATGCTTTTAAGCCACGGAGTAAGCAAACTTGAGAGGAGACTGAGAAGCAATGAAAGATAATAACGTGATACTAGAGGTAAAAGACCTGCACAAGAGTTTTGGAGAGCAGGAGGTATTAAAGGGCATAAGCACAGAGGTAAACAGAGGTGATGTAATTGCCATCATCGGACCGTCAGGCTGTGGAAAGTCTACATTTTTACGCTCCCTCAATCTGCTTGAGACACCTACATCAGGACAAATCCTTTTTGAAGGAACAGACTTGACAGACAAGTCGACAGACATCAATGTGACCAGACAGAAAATCGGCATGGTTTTCCAGCAGTTCAATCTGTTTGCCAACATGACCATAAAGGCAAATATCATGCTCGCACCGGTGAAGCTCGGTGTGATGACGAAGGATGAGGCATCAAAGAAGGCAGATGAGCTTCTCACCAGAATAGGTCTCCTTGATAAGGCAGATGCATATCCGGCACAGCTTTCCGGAGGACAGAAGCAGAGAGTGGCAATTATCCGTTCACTTGCTATGAATCCTGACGTCATACTGTTTGATGAGCCTACATCGGCACTTGACCCTGAGATGGTAGGTGAGGTGCTTTCAGTAATGAAGGAGCTTGCAGAGGCAGGCATGACAATGGTAGTCGTGACACATGAGATGGGCTTTGCCAGAGAGGTGGCAAACAGAGTGATGTTCATCAATGAGGGCACCATAGCTGAGGAGGGCACACCTGAGGAAATATTTGGCGCGCCAAAGAGTGAGAGATTACAGGAATTTTTGTCGAGAGTGTTATAAAAACAGGTAGCTATTCAGAACCCATAAATAATAATATAATTCAGAGGTGTATAATTATGCTATTACAGGATCTGGAAAAAGGGGAAAAGCTTGTGCTGCAGGCCAACTGGGGCGGACTGGAATACGACCTTGATTCTGCGGTTGAAGAAATTGAAAGCGGCGGAGTGTACGTAAAGGCGTATGAATATGGTGGTCATGTGGTTGATTTTGGAACAAGTGCATTCAAGGGAATTGTCATAAATGTTTATGTTAATAATCACCATGGGAGAAGATATTTCTGGCCCGATGTGAGTCTTAAGGTGACGAAAAGGGAAAATGAAACATATTACCTGATTCAAACCAGCACCTACAAGGGGACAGCACGCGAGGATGAGCGCCGTTCAAAGGACAGAATATTAATAGAGCAGAGCTGTAATCTGAGCATATATGGCGAGGATGGATATTATACAGGCGTTGTTCATGATGTGAGCCAGGTTGGAATCTCATTTTATTGTGACAGTGAGATTGAAATAGACGGCAGGCTTGTGGTGGTGGAATTCAGTGATAGCGTTGGAGGCCACGATTTTACTCTTCAACTGAAGGTCAGAAAAGTCCGGATTGATGAGACTGCGGAAAAAAAGCTGTATGGCTGCAGGATAGTCGAAGCCGGCAGGGATACAATGGTCTATTTGTATTTCAAGAAGCTTTACAAATTGAAAGAGCTTAAGGAACTGGCAAAGGAAGAAGAATTAAAGGAGAAATAAAGCATGGCATCAAAATACTATGCGGTAAAAAAGGGAAAGGTTCCCGGGATATATTTCAACTGGAATGATTGCAAAGCAATGGTTGACGGATATCAGGGAGCAGTGTATAAAAGCTTTAAGACGATAGAAGAGGCAGAAAAATTTATTAACGGAGAGAAAATTATTACAGGTATGAAATCATCCGGCGAAAATAGTACATATGCGTTTGTCGACGGCTCCTTCAACAAAGCAACACACACCTATGGCTATGGAGGCTTTCTTGTGACTGACCATGAAAAATACGTGCTGCAGGGGGCAGATAATGATGCCGAGATGGCCACAATGCGCAACGTAGCCGGAGAGATAAAGGGCGCGGAGGCTGCCGTAAAAAAGGCTATAGAGCTTGGAATTAAGGAACTTGTCATATACTATGACTACATGGGCATAGAGATGTGGGCTACAGGGGCCTGGAAGCGAAACAAGGCAGGCACTATAGCTTATCACGAATACATCATGTCAGTTAAGGATAAAATAAAGCTTACTTTTGTAAAGGTAAAGGGACACTCAGGAGTAGAGGGCAACGAAGAGGCAGATAAGCTTGCGAAGCAGGCTGTGGGGATACTGTAGCAGTTTTCCACATAAAAGAAACAAAAATATAGCATAACAGGAGAAAAAGATGAGCATATTCAATGTAGAACTCAAAAAAGTAGTAGATGACACATATGATATTGAGATAGGCTACAACCTCTCAGACACCCTTGTATCTGACCTGGAAAATGGTCTTGCGGGCAAGATAAAGAAATTTGCAGTGATTACCGATACAAATGTGCGTGATCCTTATGCTCTTCCAATCTGTGAGAAGATAAAGCATGCGGGATACTCAGTGGATTTGTTTGTTTTCCCGGCTGGGGAAAAGAGTAAGTCACGTGAGACAAAGGCAAAGATAGAGGATGCCATGCTTAAAAAGGGGTACAGAAGAGACTGCTGTATAATTGCAGTCGGTGGCGGTGTGGTAACCGACTTATCAGGCTTTATTGCAGGAACCTACGGCAGAGGAGTGCCGTTTATCAACTATGCAACCACCCTTCTAGCGGCGGCAGATGCATCGGTAGGTGGAAAAACAGCAATTGATACACCTCTTGCTACCAACACCATAGGTCTGTTCAATCAGCCACAAAAGGTATATATAGACATAGCTGCCTGGAAGACACTGCCACAGCGCCAGATGGCAAGCGGTATGGCAGAGACCATAAAGCACGCATGCTTAGGCAGCGAGGATATGTTTGAATTTATAGAGGAAAATCTGGATGATATATATTCATTCAAGAAATTTGCATGTGAGTATATCGCAGAAAATAACTGCCGTATCAAGTACAATGTGGTCATGAAGGATGAGCGAGAGGCGGGGCTTCGCGAAACCTTAAATCTGGGCCACACAGTAGGCCGGGCAATCGAGACAGTCAGCGACTACAAGCTGTTGCATGGAGAGGCACTGTCGATTGGAATGGCAGCACAGGCACTTATGTCAGCACGGCTTGGCTATATGTCAGAGGAGCAGGCAGAGCGCGTGATAAAGCTCTATGAGAGAGCCGGTCTTCCGACACGTATACCTGACTATATAGACAGGGAAGAGCTTGTAAAGAAACTCTACACCGATAAAAAGGTGAGAGACGGCAAGCTGCGCTTCGTGCTACAAAAAGGCATAGGAGCCACTGTTGAGTTTGCACCGGGAGTGTATGCAAAGCCTATAGAGGAAAGTCTGGCACGAGAAATTATAATGGAGCTGTAGATTAAATAATTACAACCCCATGTGTAAACTCATTTTGCTGTGAATGACATAGCCTGCCATACAAATCAGCGGCAAAAATATCCTTGGAAATAAGCTCGTACGGAGCATCAGCGACTTTTGTAATAATAGGCGCTGATGCTCTTTTTTTGAGGAGATGCATAAGCTCTCCTGATGATTTTTTGAAACCGAGTATGCGCAGATAAGGATTATCCATACATATATTAAAATCATCATTCTCAATACCAAGTAAAATATGCGTGAGAACCCTTGAAATACGCGTATAAGTCAGATTTTTACTCTTCAGTAAGTTACAAAATTGCGTAAAACTTTCATATTTATAAATATTTTTAACTATCTTTGCAGTAAGCTCCTTTGTGCAGTCTGCATACTGCGCAAAGCCTTTATCCTTCCGGGTCAGCAGGCGATAGTAAAGCATTTCAGAAATATCATCCGGAAATACAATATGACCGCCTAAAATACAATTGACAAGAATATCGGCGCAGGCTGATGGTATTAGCTGACTGAACTTTGCGGAAATCCATGAATTATCAAGCTGCATATTAGTAATAGTGTTGTGTTTGTCTATATCAATTAAGGTCGAAATCACCCCGCGCACAGCCGTAGCGGAAGAAAACGCACTTGTCGAATCAGTGCTGTGATATCCTTCACCGACGCGCTGAATAGGAAATCCTGTAATATCACAGTCTATCAAAGCCTTTTCATACTCAATGGCCAGAATATTATTGGGTGAAGCTATGAAAGCATCTAATTTTTCGGAAGCGCTGTCATAGGTATCTCGAAAATATTCACATAGAGCTCTGCTCCTGGCCGCAGGAAAGCTCATCCCGCCCTGAATCAGCCTGGCAAGAGAGGCGGAATACTCAGCAGGCGGATTCTTAAGCACGCCAGCAACAAGCTTTGTAAGCTCATGGTCCACAGACTCCACACCATAGCACAGCATGTCCACCACACCTGTGTTTTTGAGTACACTGACTCCGCCACCGGCAAAAAACTCGGCAGAAGCAGTGGCAAAGACCGATGGAAGTTCAAGCACCAGGTCGGCACCGCTCAAAAGAGCCATGCGTGTGCGCTCGTATTTGTCAATGATGGCAGGCTCACCTCTTTGCACGAAATCACCGCTCATTACTACGACGATATAATCAGCAGATGTCTGCCTTTTAATCTGCTCTAGCTGATATTTGTGCCCATTGTGGAATGGATTGTATTCGGTAATCACACCTGCAACCTTCATGTTTGCTGCTCCTTTAATCAATAATGTTTTTTTTAGAGTTCAAAACCATAATACCACAAAAACACCCTTGTCGCATTTGAAAAATAAGTTTATACTAACAATAGTATTGTAATTTTAAACCAAAGGAGACAAAACAATGAATGTATTAGTAATTAATTGCGGTAGTTCATCACTGAAATACCAGCTCATCAATTCAGATTCAGAGGAGGTACTTGCAAAAGGACTCTGCGAGAGAATCGGAATCGATGGCAGACTCGTATATCAGAAAGAGGGTCTTGATAAGGAAATCACAGAGGCACCTATGCCAACACATAAAGAGGCCATCCAGATGGTACTCGATGCACTTGTAAATCCAAAGACAGGCGCAGTAAAATCACTTGCAGAGATCGATGCAGTAGGACATCGTGTAGTGCACGGTGGAGAGAAGTTCTCAGACTCAGTAGTCATCACAGAGGAAGTAATAGCACAGGTAGAGGAGTGCAACGACCTCGCACCTCTTCACAACCCTGCAAATATTATCGGAATCAGAGCATGCCAGGCACTTATGCCAAACGTACCAATGGTAGGAGTATTTGATACAGCCTTCCATCAGACAATGCCTGAGAAAGCATATCTCTACGGCCTTCCATATGAGTACTATGAGAAGTACAAGGTAAGAAGATACGGCTTCCACGGCACAAGCCACAGCTTCGTATCAAAGGAGGCAGCAAGCTACCTTGGAATGGACTTAAACAACTCAAAGATTATCGTAGCACACCTTGGAAACGGAGCTTCAGTCAGCGCAGTATTAAACGGTAAATGCGTAGATACATCAATGGGACTTACACCACTTGAGGGACTCGTAATGGGAACACGTTCAGGTGATATCGACCCATCAATCATGGAGTTCATCGCAAAGAAAGAAAATCTCGACATCGATGGTGTTATGGATGTGCTCAACAAGAAGTCAGGAGTAGCCGGCATGTCAGGAGTATCAAGTGACTTCAGAGACCTTGAGGCAGCCTACAATGAGGGCAACGAGCGTGCCATCGCAGCAGTAGAGGTATTCAGCTACAGGGTAGCAAAATACATCGGAGCATATGCAGCAGCAATGAACGGAGTAGATGCTATCGCATTCACAGCAGGAATCGGTGAGAACACAAGCTTTGTAAGAGAAAAAATTATGGCATATTTAGGTTACCTCGGCATAAAGATTGACCGTGTAACAAACGACAAGACACGCGGCGTGGAGGCACTTATCTCAACAGCAGACTCAAGCGTAAAGGTATGTGTCATCCCTACAAACGAGGAGCTTGCAATCTGCCGCGAGACAGTAAAGCTTGTTGGCTAATAAAAAGCAAAAAGTTGTGGATAAATTATAAAATTTTGTTGACAAACACCACTCCAATATGTATAATTGGTTAGGTGTGAATAGGAGAGAACTATGATTGATATATCAACCATTGTAAAATCTATCAATAAAGAGACAACAATTGAGACGGAGCTTACGCTCACATCATTTGAGTCGCGTTTAGGAGATTATCCTATTCTGAAAAAGCAGCCGATATCACTTCATATCTCAAACGTGGAGAATGCAGCAGTGCACATCACGGGAACAGTGGATATAGACATAGCGATACCGTGCAGCCGATGTTTGGAAGAAGTTCCAACAAACATGCATTTTGACATTGACAAGACTCTGAAAATCACAGACGGAGCATTAGTCGATGAAGAGATGGAGGAAACTGACTACCTGATTGGGTTTGAACTCGATGTAGATAAACTTGTCTACGCCGAAATTCTGGTGAACTGGCCAATGAGAGTTCTGTGCAAAGACGATTGCAAAGGTATTTGTAAAGTCTGCGGGATGAACTTGAATAAAGGCACCTGCAGTTGCGATAGTTTTGTACCGGATCCAAGAATGGCAGCGTTCCAGGATATATTTAACAAGTTTAAGGAGGTGTAAACAAATGTCAATTTGTCCAAAGAATAAATCTTCTAAGGGAAGAAGAGATAAGAGAAGAGCAAACTGGAAAATGTCTGCTCCTACTTTAGTAAAATGCAGCAAATGTGGAGAGCTTATGATGCCACACAGAGTTTGCAAGAACTGCGGATCATACAACAAAAAAGAAATCATTCCTCAGGACTAATAGTAGAAAACCAGTAAAATTAAGGGATTGAACGATATCGTTCAATCCTTTTTTTGATTGATTTTATCCCTTTTTTATCCCATAATAAAATGAAGGTACTTTTTGCTTGTATATAGCTTGCAGGGATGTTATTATACTGAGAGGATATTTAGATATTAAAGAAAGAAGGAAGCAAACTATCATGAATAATATAGACGATTTAGTTGAAATCTATGAGTGCCCGCTCTGTGGCGGTGCCGGGATTCTCGAGGAGGACTGTGGCAGCTCATATTATGTGACATGTCTTGAGTGCGGATGCCACTCAGTAAATATTGATTTCAAGTCAGACGATGACAGACTTGATGCAGCAAAGCGCACTGCTGATTTATGGAACTGTGGCAAGGTTATTTCAATGAGTCCGGGAGAATGATGGAAGCCATATAGAGTAGTGAATTGGTTATTGATTTATACCTATGATTATAGTATATTTTATTTAATCAATTAGTAGTTTGCTTTTTAGCAGGCACAGGGAGGTCACAATGCAAAGTACAACAAGGGTCGCACTCGATGCAATGGGTGGCGACAATGCACCCGCAGAGGTAGTAAAGGGTGCGGTAGATGCGGTTAACAAAAGAAATGATATAAAGATATTTCTTGTAGGACAGAAGGTACCGGTAGAGAGGGAGCTTTCTTTGTATACATATCCTAAGGAGCAGATAGAGATAGTAGATGCGCCTGAGGTTATAGAGATGGCAGAGCCACCGGTTCTGGCAATCAGACGAAAGAAGCAGTCATCAATCGTTGTTGGCATGAATATGGTCAAGAATAAAGAGGCTGATGCATTTGTTTCGGCAGGAAGCTCAGGTGCTGTACTTGTCGGAGGACAGGTAATAGTCGGCAGGATAAAGGGCATACAAAGGCCGCCTTTGGCACCACTTATTCCGACTGAGAGAGGTGTATCTCTGCTCATAGACTGTGGAGCCAATGTGGATGCCAGAGCTGAGCATCTGGTACAGTTTGCCAAGATGGGCTCTATCTATATGGAGCATGTTGTCGGCGTGAAGAATCCAAAGGTTGCACTGGTCAATATCGGTGCAGAGGAGGAGAAAGGTAATGCCCTGGTAAAGGAGACCATGCCGCTTCTTAGAGAGTGCACAGATATCAATTTTGTCGGAAGCATTGAGGCAAGGGATATTCCAAAGGGAGATGCAGATGTTATAGTCTGCGAGGCTTTCACGGGCAATGTCATATTAAAGCTCTACGAGGGCCTTAGCTCTACTCTTATCGGGGTTATCAAGAAGGGTCTCATGAGCACATTAAAGAGCAAGATAGGAGCTGCACTTGCACTTCCGGCTCTTAAGAATACGCTAAAGTCATTTGATGCGACCGAGTACGGCGGAGCACCGCTTTTAGGATTGAATGGTCTTGTGGTAAAGACACACGGCAGCTCCAAGGCAAAGGAAATCACTAACTCTGTTTTCCAATGTGTTACATTTAAGGAAAAAGAGATTAATGATAAAATTAAAGAATATATTATTAATAAGCCGGCTGATTAGATAGCAGTACTGCTGTATGATTGGTCACTATAAACAGAAATGAGAGGTATTAAAAATGGAATTTGAGAAGCTTAGAGACATTATTGTCGAGGTACTTAACGTGGACGAGACCGAGGTTACTATGGAGTCAACATTCATTGATGATCTTGGCGCTGACTCTCTGGATGTATTCCAGATTATCATGGGTATCGAGGAAGAGTTCGATATCGAGATTCCTAATGAGGAAGCAGAGAAAATCGTCACTGTAGGCGATGCTGTTGAGCAGATTAAAAAAGCTGTAAGCGAGCAGTAGTATGTTTAACTAATGAAAAGCCCTTTATTATGAGGGCTTTTCGTTATACTCACGGAACATGTAAAATGGATAGATATAGAAATAGAGGAAAAATTATGGCAGATTTAAATGAATTTCAAAGCAAAATAGGCTATACGTTCAAGAACCGACATCTGCTTGAGCAGGCGCTGACACACAGCTCGTATGCCAATGAAAAGCACATGAAAAAGCATTCTGATAACGAACGTCTGGAGTTTTTGGGCGATGCTGTTTTGGAAATAGTTTCAAGTGAGTTTTTGTTTATCAATTATCCACAAAAGCCTGAGGGTGAGCTTACCAAGCTGCGCGCAAGCATTGTTTGTGAGCCGACTCTTGCACTTTGTACAAAGCCACTTGACCTTGGAAAGTACTTACGTCTTGGCAGGGGCGAGGATCATACAGGTGGCAGAAAGAGAAAATCGATTCTTTCTGATGCACTTGAGGCAGTGATTGGAGCAATTTATTTAGATGGTGGTTTTACTAATGCAAAGGAGTTTGTGCTTAGGTTTATCATGACTGATATTGAGAACAAGCAGCTCTTTTATGATAGCAAGACTATCCTTCAGGAGCTTATACAGGGCAGACACGAGCAGCTTTCTTATGAACTTATTGATGAGAGCGGTCCGGACCATGACAAGCAGTTTACAGTTGCGGTGCTTGTGGACGGCGAGCGTGTCAGCGAGGGAGAAGGCCACACAAAGAAGGCGGCGGAGCAGCAGGCTGCATATCAGGCACTTCTTTTGTACAGAAACAGGGAATAGGAGTTTTTAATGTATTTAAAGAGTTTGGAAGTACAGGGCTTTAAGTCCTTTGCCAACAAAATTGTTTTTGAGTTCCACAACGGCATCACAGGTATTGTAGGGCCAAACGGCAGTGGAAAGAGTAATGTCGCCGATGCGGTCAGATGGGTGCTCGGTGAGCAGAGCGCAAAGCAGCTTCGTGGTGCCAGCATGCAGGATGTTATTTTTGCAGGTACAGAGAACAGGAAGCCGCTTGGATACGCGTATGTTGCAATCACGCTTGACAATTCAGACCATTCGCTTGCGATTGATTTCAATGAGGTTACGGTTGCCAGACGTGTTTACCGCTCAGGGGAGAGTGAGTATCTAATCAATGGCAATCCGTGCAGACTCAAGGAGGTTTCGGAGCTTTTCTATGATACCGGTATCGGTAAAGAGGGCTATTCCATCATTGGACAGGGCCAGATTGACAGGATTTTAAGTGGAAAGCCGGAGGAGAGGCGAGAGCTGTTTGATGAGGCTGCCGGCATTGTGAAGTTTAAAAAGAGAAAGCTTACAGCACAAAAGAAGCTCGATAATGAGCGAGAGAACCTTGTGCGTGTCAATGATATCCTGACAGAGCTTGAGAGACAGGTAGGTCCGTTACAGAGACAGTCCGAGAAGGCTCATACATATCTTAAAAAGAGAGAAGAGCTGAAGACCTACGATGTCAACATGTTTTTGCTTGAATCAGCGCGCATTGAGACCGAGCTTAAGTCAGCTGATGAGAAATACGCTATTGCGGATGACGAGCTAAAGGAGACCAATGCCACATATGAGAGCATCAAGGCAGAGTATGAGAGGCTTGGGAACGATATGCAGCAGATGGATGAGCGTATTGAGTCTCTTCGTGAGAGCATCACAAGCACTTCATCCACCAGACAGAAGCTTGAGAATCAGATAGAGCTTTTAAAGGAGCAGATTCACACGGCCGAAATGACGGATGAGCATTTGCAGTCGCGTCTTTTAGCTATCGAAAAGGAAAAGGCGCAGCGTCTTAAAAGCAGAAAAGAGTATGATGACAAAAAAGCTGCACTCGAAGCTGATATAGAGCAGATGAAGCAGAACGAGCTTCTTGCGGTAAACGAGCATGAGGCTGTACTTGCAGAGGTTAACCGCTGCAATGACGGACTGGAAAATGGCAAGAATGAGCTTATCGCCCTGCTTCAGGAGCGAGGCAGTATTCAGTCAAGGCAGCAGCGTTTTGCCACTATGCTTGAGCAGATTAATATCAGAAAGGCAGAGCTTACCAAGCGTCTTTTAGATAGAAAGACAAGGGAAGCAGGGCTTGATGATATATTGGATGAGGCTAATAAGAAGCTTAATGCTGTCAATGAAGAGATAGCCGGTTTAAAGGAAAAGGAGTCGGCTCTTTTGGCAAAGGCCAGGGAGTGGAGAGATAAGTCCAGAGAGAATGCCCGCCTGATGGAGGAGGCTTCCACAGAGTATCATAAGTCTGTTTCCAGGCTTGAGTCACTTAAAAACATTGCCGAGCGCTATGATGGCTATGGCAACAGCATCAAGCGTGTTATGGAGCAGAAGGCTAAAAATCCGGGGCTTCTCGGAGTGGTTTCAGATCTTATCCAGGTGGATAAGCGCTATGAGATAGCGATAGAGACAGCCTTAAGCGGTAATATCCAGAATATTGTCACTGAGGATGAGGCCACAGCCAAAAAGATGATAGGCTTTTTAAAGACCAATCATTTTGGACGGGCTACGTTTTTACCTCTTACTAGTGTGCGCGCAAACAGAAATACAAAAAATGAGGCGGCACTCGGCGAAAAGGGTGTGCTTGGCATTGCAAATAAGCTGGTGAAGTGTGATCCGAAGTTTGATGAGGTTGTTGCATACCTGCTTGGCAGAGTGATTGTGGTGGACACAATTGACAATGCCATTGCGCTTGCTAAGAAAAATCACTATTCACTCCATATTGTGACTGTCGAGGGCGAGTATCTGGCACCGGGAGGCTCTATGTCCGGTGGTGCGTTTAAAAATTCATCCAATCTGCTTGCGAGAAATCGTGAGATTGAGGAGCTTGAAAAGAGAGTTGATCAGACTAAGACAAAGCTTAAAGAGCTTAGAGCCAGAAAGGATGATATTGCGACTGCTATTGCGCTTGGCGAGGAGGATATAGCAGCCACAAAGACCTTGCTGCAGGAAAAGTATATTGAGCAGAATACAGCACAGATTTCTGTTGACAGGGCAGACCAGCAAAAGAAGGAGAGTGCGAATGTCTATGAGGATCTGAGCACAGAAAATGCCGAGATTGAAAAACAGCTCGAAGAGATAAATCAGGGCAAGAAGGATATTGCAGCGCAGCTTGAGGCGTCAAAGCAGCGTGAGGAGCAGCTTGAGAAGGAAAACAGCTCATACAGTGAGATACTTGAGAAGCAGGGAGTACTTGAGCAGGAGGCTTCACACAAGGCCGCTGCCATTTCACTTGAGCTTGCAAATATTACAAAGACGGCAGAGTTTGCTATAGAAAATATCAATCGTATCAATTCAGAGATAGAGAAATTTGATGAGCAGAAGGAAAGCCTTGTGGAAGGTGCAGCTGCTGCAAAGGATGATATTAAAAAGAAGCAGGCTGATATTGATGCAATCACACAGACCATTCTGGCATCAAAGGACAACAATTCTAAGCTTGACGAACAGCTCAGGGAGAGCATTGCCAAAAAGGAAAAGATGTCTGAAAATTACAGAGGCTTTTTTGCAAAGCAGGAGGAAGTTTCAAAGAAACAGGCTGATTTGGATAAGGAGCTTTTCAGACTGAACAGCCAGAGAGAGAAGCTTAAGGAGGCTGCAGAGACTCAGACCAACTACATGTGGGATGAATATGAGCTTACTCCGCATGCGGCAGCAGAGCTTAGAAATGATGCATACGATGATCTTCCTTCATTAAAGAAGCTGATTGCAGGCATAAAGGACGAAATCAGACGCCTCGGCGATGTAAATGTCAACGCTATTGAGGAATACAGGGAGATTTCAACGCGTTATGAGTTCTTAAAGGGACAGCATGATGACCTTATCGAGGCTGAAAAGACTCTGGTTGGCATCATTGATGAGCTTGACAGTGGTATGAGAAAGCAGTTTACAGAGAAGTTTGCCGAGATTCAGAGAGAGTTTGACAAGTCATTTAAGCAGCTTTTTGGTGGTGGACATGGTTCCCTGGAGCTTGTGGAGGATGAGGATATACTGGAGTGCGGCATAAGAATCGTCGCACAGCCGCCAGGAAAGAAGCTTCAAAATATGATGCAGATGTCCGGTGGAGAAAAGGCGCTCACCGCTATTGCGCTTTTGTTTGCCATTCAGGCACTTAAGCCATCACCGTTTTGTCTGCTTGATGAGATTGAGGCGGCGCTTGATGACTCGAACGTTTCGCGCTATGCAAATTATCTGAACAAGCTTACAAAGAACACACAGTTTATCGTTATCACACACAGACGTGGTACGATGGCAGCAGCGGACAGGCTATATGGTATTACGATGCAGGAAAAGGGTGTTTCCACACTCGTTTCAGTAAATCTGATAGAGAATGATCTGACGCAGTAAAATTTTATTTATGGAGAGTTGAAATGGAAGAAAAAGAAAAGAAGCCGGGCTTTTTTAAGAGGCTCGTTTCAGGACTGACAAAGACCAGAGACAATATTGTTTCAGGCATAGATTCACTTTTCAGTGGATTTTCACATATAGATGATGATTTTTATGAGGAGCTTGAGGAAATTCTCATCATGGGAGATCTCGGGGTGAGAGCTACAGAGAGTATCATCGAGGATCTGCAGAGGAAGGTGAAGGAGCAGCACATCAAGGAGCCGGCAGAGTGCAAGGAACTCTTGATTGAGAGCATCAAGGAGCAGATGAAGGTGGAGGAGACAGCCTACAGATTTGAAAATGAAAAATCTGTTGTGCTTGTAATCGGTGTCAACGGAGTAGGAAAGACTACCACTGTCGGAAAGCTTGCAGGAAAGCTTAAGGAACAGGGCAAGAAGGTAGTTATTGCAGGTGCTGATACCTTCAGGGCGGCAGCAGGCGACCAGCTGAAGGAATGGGCAAACCGCGCCGGAGTTGATATGATTGGCGGTGCCGAGGGTGCTGACCCGGGAGCTGTTGTATATGATGCAGTTGCAGCTTCTAAGGCCAGAAACGCAGATGTGCTTCTCGTGGATACAGCCGGAAGACTCCACAACAAAAAGAATCTGATGAATGAGCTCGGAAAGATTAATAAAATCCTGGAGAGTGAGTATCCGGATGCGTACAGAGAGACGCTCGTCGTGCTTGATGCGACCACAGGCCAGAATGCACTGGTTCAGGCGAGAGAGTTTTCTGATGTGGCAAAGATTTCGGGCATCGTGCTTACTAAGATGGATGGTACGGCAAAGGGCGGTATCGCTGTAGCGATACAGTCGGAGCTTTCAGTGCCGGTCAAGTATATCGGAGTCGGTGAGACTATCGATGATTTGCAGAAATTTGATTCGGACGAGTTCGTGAATGCATTGTTTGATACTAAAACGGAATAATTTGAGAATATCTTTGAGCGTATAAGTTATATTGTTTATAATAATCTGATATATCAGTTTATATATATCTGTATGGAATTTTTGGTATAATATAATGAAAAATAACTATTCAGAACCACTGAGAACAATGCATTTTTGCGAATAATGTGTGGGTGGGTATGAATAGTTATACCGAAGAAATGAAAGGGAGAACAAATATGCTGACATTAGATAAATTTGAAGAAGCAAGTGAGAAGGTCAAGGAGGTCACCCTTGAGACAAAGCTCATTTACAGTGACTTTTTAAGTGACCAGACAGGCAATAAGGTATATCTGAAGCCTGAAAATATGCAGTTTACCGGAGCTTACAAGGTCAGAGGTGCGTACTACAAGATAAGCACACTCACCGATGAGGAGAGGGCAAAGGGACTCATCACAGCATCTGCAGGAAACCATGCGCAGGGTGTTGCGTATGCTGCAAAGTGCTATGGCTGCAAGGCTGTCATCGTAATGCCTACCACCACACCTCTTATCAAGGTAAACCGTACAAAGAGCTACGGCGCTGAGGTAGTGCTTTACGGAGATGTGTATGATGAGGCATGTGCCAAGGCATATGAGCTTGCAGAGAAAGAGGGCTACACATTTATCCATCCGTTTGATGATTTAGCTGTCGCAACAGGACAGGGAACTATTGCTATGGAGATATTTAAGGAGCTTCCTCTTGTTGAGTACATCCTCGTTCCAATCGGCGGCGGCGGGCTGGCAACAGGTGTATCCACACTTGCAAAGCTCTTAAACCCAAAGATTAAGGTTATCGGAGTGGAGCCGGCCGGTGCCAATTGTATGCAGGAGTCATTTAAGAACGGCAAGGTGACCACTTTACCAAGTGTAAATACTATTGCAGACGGAACAGCGGTAAAGACACCGGGCTCAAATATTTTCCCATACATAAAGAAAAATCTTGATGATATTATCACAGTGGAGGATGACGAGCTTATCGTGGCCTTCCTTGACATGGTTGAGAATCACAAGATGATAGTCGAAAACTCAGGTCTTCTGACTGTAGCTGCGCTTAAGCATCTCGGAGTAAAGGACAAGAGAGTGGTTTCTATCCTAAGTGGCGGCAACATGGATGTTATTACCATGTCATCAGTTGTACAGCAGGGGCTTATTTTCAGAGACAGAATCTTTACTGTTTCAGTGCTTCTGCCGGATAAGCCGGGCGAGCTTGCCAAGGTTTCACAGACTCTTGCCGATGTACAGGGCAATGTAATCAAGCTGGAGCATAACCAGTTTGTCACTACAAACAGAAGTGCGGCTGTCGAGCTTCGCATCACGCTTGAGTGTTTTGGTACAGAGCACAAGGAGCAGATTATTGCTGCGCTCGAGAAGAAGGGCTATAAGCCAAGAATTGTACGCACTATGATATAAAAATAAAAGTATCAAGTATTTTTACTTGACACCGGGCAAACTATGTGTTATTCTACCATAGGTTCGAGGGAAAAAGAGGATACTTGATATGGAAGAAAAACTTGAACAGGCATATTTATATGATTTCTACGGTGAGCTTTTGAATGAGCATCAGCGTCAGGTATATGAGGATTTTGTCTTCAATGATTTGTCACTCGGTGAGATTGCATCCGAGGAGGGGATTTCCCGTCAGGGTGTTGCCGATCTGATTAAGAGATGCAATAAGAAGCTGCTTGACTATGAGGCAAAGTTGCATCTTGTTGAAAAGTTCATGTCCATAAAGAGTGACATACGAAGGATTCATGAGCTGACAAATGATTTTAAGAAATCACATAATGAGCTATTAATGAATGAAATCGAAGCTATTTCGAATCAGATACTAGAGGAGCTGTAATATGGCATTTGACAGTTTATCAGAAAAACTGCAGAACGTTTTTAAGAATCTCCGCAGCAAGGGAAAGCTTACTGAGGATGATGTAAAGGCTGCTCTTAAAGAGGTTAAGATGGCACTCCTTGAGGCCGATGTTAACTTCAAGGTTGTTAAGCAGTTCACAAAGAGTGTTCAGGAGAGAGCAATCGGACAGGATGTCATGAATGGTCTCAATCCCGGCCAGATGGTCATCAAAATCGTAAACGAAGAGATGATTAAGCTTATGGGCTCTGAGACAACAGAGATTGCTTTCAGGCCGGGCAAGGAGCTTACCGTTATCATGATGGTAGGTCTTCAGGGAGCCGGTAAGACAACCACCACAGCAAAAATTGCCGGAAAGCTTAAGAGCAAGGGCAAGAAATCACTGCTTGTAGCCTGTGATGTATATCGTCCGGCTGCGATTGAGCAGTTAAAGATAAATGGTGAGAAGCAGGGCGTTGAGGTTTTCTCAATGGGTGACAAAAACAAGCCTGCCGACATCGCAAAGGCTGCTGTGGAGCACGCTAAGAAAAACGATTTCAATGTTGTTATCATCGATACTGCCGGACGTCTTCATATTGATGAGGATATGATGGCAGAGCTTATTGAGATAAAAGAAGCTACTGATGTTTTCCAGACCATCCTCGTGGTAGATGCCATGACAGGTCAGGATGCGGTAAATGTAGCAGGTACCTTTGATGAAAAGATAGGAATTGACGGAGTTGTCATCACAAAGCTTGATGGTGACACCAGAGGTGGAGCGGCACTTTCAATCAGAGCCGTTACAGGAAAGCCGATACTATACGCAGGTATGGGCGAGAAGCTTTCAGACCTTGAGCAGTTCTATCCGGAGCGTATGGCTTCAAGAATCCTCGGCATGGGCGATGTGCTTTCCATGATTGAGAAGGCGCAGGAGAACATTGATGAGGAACAGGCCAAGAAGCTTGAGCAGAAGATGCGCAAAAATGAGTTTGATTTTGAGATGTACCTTGATTCGATGAGTCAGATGAAGAAGATGGGCGGTCTTTCAAGCGTGATGGGCATGATGCCGGGCATGGGTATCGGTGGAGGCAAGATGCCGGATATTGATACAGATGAAGCTGAAAAGGGCATGGCCCGCACAGAGGCAATCATCTATTCCATGACACCTGAGGAAAGACGAAATCCAAAGCTTCTTAATCCAAGCCGCAAGGCTCGTATTGCAAGAGGAGCAGGCGTGGATGTATCAGAGGTCAACAGACTTGTAAAGCAGTTTGAGCAGACAAAGAAGTTCATGAAGCAGATGCCCGGTATGATGGGCGGCAAGAAGGGACGCCGTGGAGGCGGTGGTCTTGGAGGCTTATTCAAAGGACTTCCGTTTTAATGGATTTCATTAAAGGAATTTCATGTTTTGTTAACAAAAGTATTTATTTTACTTTTGATATATATTATTCAATAAACCTATGAGGAGGTGAAACAAAATGGCAGTAAAGATCAGATTAAGAAGAATGGGACAGAAGAAAGCTCCTTTCTATAGAATCGTAGTTGCAGACTCTAGATCACCAAGAGATGGAAGATGCATCGAGGAGATCGGAACATACGATCCAACTAAGGATCCTAGCGAGTATCATGTAAATGAGGAATTAGCTAAGAAATGGTTATCAAACGGCGCACAGCCAACTGAGACAGTAGCTAGAATCTTCAAGAGTGCTGGTATCGAGAAATAGGATAAAGAGGTGGCGTAATGAAAGAATTAGTTGAAGTAATTGCAAAATCTTTAGTTGATTATCCGGATGAGGTTAATGTAACTGAGACCGAAAACGAGAAAGCAATTGTTTTGGAATTACGTGTTGCACAGTCTGACATGGGCAAAGTGATCGGCAAGCAGGGACGTATTGCTAAGGCTATTCGTTCAGTTGTTAAGGCCGCAGCCTCTAAAGAAGACAAAAAGGTTATTGTTGAGATAGTACAGTAACATAAAGGCATCTCTTATGAGATGCCTGTTTTTTTATAATTTAAAGTAACTATTCAGAACCGGTATTGTATGGTTTTGAGAATGTGCGTAGGCTGAATAGTTATGATTTATATTAATATCAGGAGACAGAGAATGGAAGATTTACTACAGGTAGGTGTAATTACGAGCACACACGGCATTCGCGGTGAGGTAAAGGTGTTCCCAACCACTGACGATGCTGCCCGTTTTAAAAAGCTTAAAAATGTCATTCTGGATAATGGCAAAGAGCGCAGGGATTTGGAAATAACTTCTGTCAAATTTTTCAAGAACCAGGTTATCTTGAAATTTAAGGGCATAGATGACATAAATGATGTAGAGAAATATAAAAAGGCACCTCTTTTTGTGACAAGGGAAAATGCGGTGCCGCTTGAGGAAAACGAGTACTTTATAGCTGATCTTATCGGGCTTTCAGTCACATCAGACGAGGGAGAGGAGCTTGGAGTCATAGCTGATGTACTCCAGACCGGTGCCAACGATGTGTATGTTGTTAAGAAAGCCGGTGCAAATGATCTGCTGATTCCGGCAATAAAGGACTGTATACTGGACGTTGATGTGGAAAATGGCACGATGAAGGTGCATCTGCTGGCAGGTTTGAGATAGCTGCATTTCAAACTGCAAAAACCGTAAAATGAGATATAAAATTGAACAAAATCATACATTTTAAATCGTAAAACTGTAAAACAGGATGATATAGGAGATATAGGAAATGAGATTTCATGTGCTGACCTTATTCCCACAGATGATAGAACAGGGACTGTCAGAGAGTATCACAGGCAGAGCTTTAAAACAGAATATTATATCACTCAATACGGTAAATATCAGGGATTTTGCGCACAATAAGCACAATAAGGTTGATGATTACACATATGGTGGCGGCGCGGGGATGCTTATGCAGGCAGAGCCGGTGTATCAGGCTGTGCGCAGTGTGGTGAGTCAGATCAATAAATGTAATCAGGTCCATTCAGGTGATAATTCCGGGAAAAATATCGCCGATGAAAATATATTATATGAAAATACATCATATAAAAATACTGCAGAAGAAATAAAAAATCACAATGCGCGTCTGATTTATGTTACTCCACAGGGCAGCGTGTTCAACCAGCAGATGGCGGCAGAATTTGCAAAGTGTGATGACCTCATTTTTCTATGTGGACACTATGAGGGGATTGACGAGCGCGTGCTGGAGGAGACGGTAACGGATTATGTCTCTATCGGTGACTATGTTCTAACAGGCGGAGAACTGCCGTCGATGGTGATGATAGATGCAATTTCACGTCTGGTTCCTGGGGTGCTGCACAATGACATTTCGGCAGAGACAGAGTCATTTCATGGCAATCTGCTCGAATACCCTCAGTACTCACGTCCTGTTGAGTGGCATGACAAAAAGGTGCCTGAGGTACTCATGTCAGGCAATCAGAAAAAGATAGATGCATGGCGCCTTGAAAAGTCTATTGAGCGCACAAAGGAGCGCAGGCCGGATTTGTATGCCGGGTTTAAAAGACTTGATAAATGCAGAGAGTTTCTTATGAAAAATAAACTGCTTCATATTGATATGATAGAGCTTATAAACAGGGGCTGCGCCGAGATACTGTTTGAGGCAGATGGCGAATATCTGCTTCGGGACATGGTCTCAAAGGTATGCTTTCATACAAGACCGGATGAGGGCGAGTCGAAGCTTATTGATTTGATGCAGGAAGATGCCACAAAGCCTGTTGATAAATACAGCAGTCAGCATATTCCAGAAAACGTTACAGATCAGATCACAAACGGCATAGTGCTTCATCAGCAAAGGTATGTTGAACTTTTTAAAGCAAATGGCTTTAATGAGACTGTAGAGTGCAGGCAGGCTGTGTATACAAACAAAGAAAAGCTATCTGTCAGCGGACTGTACAGACCGGATGGAAAGCCGATGCCAAATGGCTTAACTATAAGAAAGCTGGATGCAGCTGATATACAGGAAGCTGCGCCAATGTACCCGGGCTTTGATAATCCTGACTATATCATAGAAAGAATAGAGGCAGGGGCAGTCTATGGCGCTTTTTTGGGTGATAATACTGCTGATGATACCATTAATACCCTCGCGGGAATTATCGGAATCCATGAGGAGGGCAGCATAGGCATGCTCTATGTAAAGCCGCAGTACAGGCATCAAAAGCTTGCCACAGCACTTGAAACATATGCTTTCAACAGGGCACTGGAGAACGGATGGATACCATATGGACAGATAATCGTGGGCAATGATGCGTCTATGAGGCTGCAGGAGAGTATGGGATTGCATTTTTCAAAATCACCCGTATACTGGATGACTAAAAATAATGCATGAGGTAGGCAGAAGATAGTAAAAAATACTTGCAAATCCCATGAATCTGTGGTAAAGTACCAATGTTGTGAATAAAAGAGATGGTCCTCTGTTGTGAAAATAGTAGTAGCATTAAGAACGTCAAAATAATTAGGAGGTCACAAAATGAACGCAAGTGAAATTATTAAGAGCATCGAGAACGAGCAGTTAAAGGCTGAGGCACCTGAGTTTTCTGTAGGAGATACTGTAAAGGTATACGGAAAAATCAAAGAGGGTAACCGTGAGCGTATCCAGGTATTCGAGGGAACAGTAATCAAAAAGCAGAACGGATCAAACCGTACAACATTCACAGTTAGAAAGCTTTCTAACGGTGTAGGTGTTGAGAAGACATGGCCACTCCACTCACCAAACGTAGAGAAGGTTGAGATTGTACGTAAAGGTAAAGTACGTCGTGCTAAGCTTTACTACTTAAGAGACCGTATCGGAAAAGCTGCTAAGGTTAAAGAGCTTGTAAAATAATATTTTTACGCGAAAGAGACCATTTTCTGCGAGCAATCGTATGAGAATGGTCTTTTTAGTTTTCAGGGTTACAGCTTGCAACAAACATGAAAACAATATATAATTAAGATTACGCAATAAAATATTAGTTAGCAAGAGGTGTAAGATGTCCAGAAGACGAGCAGGACTTAGCTTTAGAAGGCAAAGAAGAAAATTTAATCTGCCATTGTTCAAGGAAATTGTTTCGTGGGTAGTGGAGCTGATTGTAGTGATAGGCCTGGCATATGTGCTGGTGTCATTTTTCGGTATACGTACAAATGTGGTGGGCCAGGCTATGGAGCAGACATTGGAGAACGATGATAATATTCTTGTGAACAGGTTTGCATATATCATGTCAAAGCCAAAGGCAGGAGACGTGATAGTATTTCTGCCAAACGGAAATAATAAGTCGCATTATTATGTCAGGAGAGTGGTAGCGGTGCCGGGAGATACTGTTCAGATAAAAGACGGCGCACTGTACGTGAATGATGAGCTGTACAAGGAATCGACGGACGTTGCCTCAATGGAGGATGCAGGGCTTGCCTCAGATCCTATAGAGCTTGAAAAGGACGAGTATTTTGTACTTGGAGACAATCGAAACAACAGTGAGGACAGCCGCTATGCCAATATTGGCAATGTAAAGAGAGACTATATTATCGGCAAGGCATGGTTTAGATTTTCAGGCCTTGGAAGCTTTGGAACAATCAAGTAGCAATAGTTATAACATATATAGATAAAGGACAGGTGAATTATGAATTTTCAGTGGTACCCTGGGCATATGACCAAGGCAAAGCGTCAGATGCAGGAGGACATTAAATTAATAGATCTGGTTATAGAGCTTGTGGATGCAAGAATTCCGCTATCCAGCCGTAATCCGGACATTGATGAGCTTGGAAAAAACAAATACAGGCTCATTCTGATGAACAAGGCGGATCTGGCCGACAAGGAGCGCACCAGGGAGTGGAGTGCATTTTTCAAGGAAAAAGGCTTTTTTGTAGTCAGTCTTGATGCTAGAAGCAAGTCAGGCATGAAGAGCATCACAGATATCGTAATGGAGGCCTGCAAGGAAAAGATTGAAAGAGACCGAAAGCGTGGTATCAAAAACAGACCGGTAAGAGCTATGGTGGTTGGTATTCCAAACGTCGGAAAGTCTACATTTATCAACTCATACGCCGGAAAAGCCTGTGCCAAGACAGGAAACAAGCCGGGCGTGACAAAGGGCAAGCAGTGGATCAGGCTCAATAAAAGTGTTGAGCTGCTCGATACCCCGGGCATACTGTGGCCGAAATTTGAGGATCAGACAGTGGGACTTAGACTTGCGCTCATCGGTTCGATAAAGGATGAGATTTTAAATGTTGATGAGCTTGCCGTGGAACTTGTAAAGTTCCTAAAAGCAGAGTATCCGGGGCTTTTGGCACAAAGATACGAGGTGAGCGAGGAAAATGATATCATAGAGCTTATAAGAGCTGTCGCTGTCAACAGAAAATGCCTTTCAAAGGGAGGGGAGCCTGATTACAGCAAGGCGGCTGCACTCATCATAGATGATTTCAGAAGTGGTAAATTAGGTCATATCACTTTGGAGAGACCGGAGATATAGAAGAATAGTTACGAAGAATAGACGATAGGACAAGGATATGTCAGCAAAAAAAATAGGCGATATTAAGGAACAACTGAAAAGCATCACAGATTCACAGCTTGCACAGTTCATTGAGGCATACGGCTCAGATGAAAGGGGCGGAGTGATTAAGCTTGTAGACAGTGCAAAAAAGCGACTGGACAAGTATGAGAAGGAACTTATCCGCACTGAAGGTCTCAAGAAATATGAGCGCGAGTACGCATCATATGCTCATATTTGCGGCATAGATGAGGTGGGACGCGGACCGCTTGCAGGTCCGGTTGTGGCATGTGCGGTTATTCTGCCAAAGGACTGTGATATTTTATATATCAATGATTCAAAGAAGCTTACGGCTGCAAAGCGCGATGAACTTTACGATGTCATAATGGAAAAGGCGGTTTCTGTAGGAATAGGTATGGCATCGCACGAGCGGATAGATGAGATAAATATACTGCAGGCTACATATGAGGCGATGAGACAGGCAATCGGAAAGCTTGATCCGGCACCGGATTTGACACTTAACGATGCAGTAACAATCCCGGGGGTGGATATAAAGCAGGTTCCGATTATAAAGGGAGATGCCAAAAGCATATCAATAGGGGCAGCCAGTATTGTGGCTAAGGTCACAAGGGATCGGATGATGGTTGAGTATGATAGAATATATCCCGGCTATGGATTTGCATCAAACAAGGGCTATGGCTCGGCAGAGCATATCAAGGCACTAAAGGAGATAGGACCATCACCGATACACAGGGCATCGTTTATACACAATTTTATTTAATATATTACAATTGTGCGGTTTTTACGAAGATGCCTGGGCGCTGAATAGTTACACATTCTGCTAAAAACCGTCAGTTCACAATAGGAGAGAAAATGACACTTCAACAACTCAGACAGGTACTTACAATTGCAGAATCCAATTCCATGAATGAGGCGGCAAAGAAGCTTTTTGTTTCACAGCCAAATCTGTCCGCCACAGTACGAGAGGTGGAGGAGGAGCTTGGAATCACGGTATTCATGAGAAATAACCGTGGAATTACAGTCACAGCGGAGGGCGAGGAGTTTTTAGGATACGCCAAACAGGTTGTGGAGCAGTATCATCTGCTTGAGAACCGGTATCTGAATGTGGAGTCCAAAAAGAAATTCTCGGTTTCCATGCAGCACTATTCATTTGCAGTAAAGGCCTTTGTACAGCTTGCTAAAGAGGTGGGCATGGATGAGTACGAGTTTGCTGTCCACGAGACAAAGACGAAAGAGGTAATAGACAACGTAAAGAACTTAAAGAGTGAGATTGGAGTTCTTTATTTAAGTGATTTCAATGAAAAGGTTTTAAGAAAGCTTTTTAAGGAATGTGACATTGAGTTTAAAGAGCTCTTCACATGCAATACATATGTGTATCTCTGGAAAAAACATCCGCTTGCCGGCCAAAAAGAGATTACACTTGATGATTTGCAGGAGTACCCATGTCTGACCTTTGAACAGGGCGTGAACAATTCCTTTTATTATGCTGAGGAAATGATGAGCACGTATGAGTACAAGCGTGTCATAAAGGCTGATGACAGAGCCACAATGCTCAATCTCATGGTGGGGCTCAACGGATTTACACTGTGCTCAGGTATTATTTCTGAGGATTTAAACGGTGATGACTATGCGGCAATTCCACTTAAGGAAAGTGAAATAATGCATATAGGCTATATCAAGCACAAGGGCACGAAGCTTAGCAAGCTCGGTGAAATATATATAGATGCGTTAAAGAATTACGAGAATAAAGTTTTATAAATGAAAAATTGTAAAAAATGAACTTAAATTAATTAAATATCATGCCATTTTTATAAGAATTTCACAGTTATATTGTTTTTTTGAAAAAACATGCATGAAAATATAGTGAAAAATCGGTTACGCAAAAGTTATTTATTAAAATAAATGACATGAATTGACGGAAAATGACGGATTGTGATTTTTTTGACAAATGAATATCAGATGTTATAATAGGCGCAACAATTGATTGACATGTGCGAAAGCACTATGTTTTAGATTATAAAGGTGGTGTTAACTATGTACAATAAGGAAACAGTAATCAGACTTAACACATTGGATGATGTTCAGGAATTTGTTGGGGCTGCTTCTAAGTGCGATTTTGACATTGATCTCAAATATAGACAGATTCTTATTGATGCGAAATCACTTCTTGGAGTGATTGGAATTGGTATAAACAATGACTTTAAGGTCTGCTATATGGGCGATGACCAGGCATTTGATAATGTGGTTGATAAATTCACTGTAGCGTAATACAATTGAATAAGGTCCTTTGGGAGAGTTTCTTCTTGGAGCTCTCCTTCTTTTTATGTTCAGTGTATTAAAAATATCTGGAGTCAGACTGAAAATATTGCCGGAACACAAAACCGTTGACATAATCCGGAATATGCAGGGAGAGTACATGACAGAAGCTGGAAATAACTATAGTGAAAAGAAAACACAATTACATATTTCGGTCAGAAACCTTGTGGAATTTATTTTCAGGGAGGGTGACATAGACAACCGGTCATCCAGAGCCATGAGTGCCGATGCCATGATGGAGGGAACACGCATTCACAGGAAAATCCAGGGCAGCATGGGGAAGGAGTATCAGGCAGAGGTGCCGCTTTCACTTGTTGTTGAAGGTGATTTGTATGAGCTGACTGTCGAGGGCAGGGCAGATGGCATCTTTACGGAGGATGGCAAGTGTTTTGTTGATGAGATTAAGGGAATGTACAGAAAGGTTGAGCTGTTTGAAAAGCCGGTTTTTGTGCACCGTGCGCAGGCTATGTGCTATGCATATATTTTTGCTCTGCAAAATAATATGGAAACGATAGGCATTCAGATGACCTACTGCAATCTGGAAACGGAGCAGACTAAGTATTTTCGCGAGGGGTTCTCATTTGAAGAGATAAAAAAATGGTTTGATGACCTGATGGAAGAGTATGGCAAATGGGCAACGTTTCAGTGTGAAATGAAAAATCAAAGACAGGCTTCAATCAAAGAACTTAATTTTCCGTTTGAGTACAGACCGGGGCAGAAAAAGCTTGTTTCGGATGTCTACAGGACAATTATGCGTCAGAAGCTTCTTTTTATGCAGGCTCCGACCGGTGTGGGAAAGACTATCTCTACTATTTTTCCGGCAGTGAAGGCGGTTGGTGAGGAGCTGGCAGACAGAATCTTTTACCTGACAGCGAAGACAATCACCGCAACAGTCGCAAAGGAAACGTTTGCGCTGCTTGAAAAAAATGGTTACAGGGCAAAAACTATTCAGATAACGGCCAAGGAAAAGCTATGTCCGTGTGATGAGATGGAATGCAATCCGGTAACCTGTCCGTATGCAAAGGGGCATTTTGACAGAGTAAATGATGCGGTTTTTGACCTGCTTCACAGATGTGAAATGATTGAGAGGGATGATATTTTATCACAGGCGGATAGGTATACCGTTTGTCCGTTTGAGCTTTGTCTTGATACGGCTAGCTGGTGTGATAATATCATCTGCGATTACAACTATGTGTTTGACCCGAATGTTTATCTTAAGAGATTTTTTCAGGAGGGGATAAAGGGAGATTATATTTTTCTCATTGATGAGGCTCACAATATGGTCGAAAGAAGCAGGCAGATGTATAGCGCTCAGATTTATAAGGAGGATTTCCTTACTGTGAAGCGCATTATGAAGGAGCACAGCCGTTCTATTGAGAAAGCGCTTGAAAAGTGCAATAAGATACTGCTTGGGATGAAGCGTGAGTGTGAGAATTACACGGTATATGATACATTTGGCAATATGGTATTTTCCTTTATGAGGCTTATGACACTTCTGGATGAGTTTTTGCAGAAGGCTAATGAGTTTCCGGGGAAAAAGGATGTTATGGATTTTTATTTTGAGCTTCGGAATTTCCTGAACATTTATGATCTGGTGGATGAGCACTACGTTATGTATTCCGAGCTTGAGGCTGATGGCAGGTTCATGCTAAAGCTTTTTTGTGTGGACCCGTCGCTTAATATACAAAAGAGGCTGGATAAGGGCAAGTCGGCTGTGTTTTTTTCGGCGACATTTTTGCCTGTAAACTATTACAAGAGCCTGCTAAGCACAAAAAAAGACAACTATGCCATATATGCTGACAGTACGTTTGACAGCAAAAAGAGGCTGCTTGCGATGGCAACCGATGTGAGCACGAGGTACACAAGGCGCTCAAGAAGTGAGTATGAGCGCATTGCAGGGTATATTAATGCTGTTGTCACGCAAAAGACTGGAAACTATATGGTTTTCTTTCCGTCATATAAGATGATGAATGATGTGGCAGATATTTACTGTGAAAAATATGCAGACGAAACAGAGCTTATGCTGCAGAAAAATAATATGTCAGAGGCTGAAAGGGAGGAATTTCTGGACAGGTTTAGTGAGGAATCGGATAGAACACTTGTGGCATTTGGCATCATGGGAGGCATATTCGGTGAGGGCATTGATTTGAAAAACGACAGACTGATAGGTGCTATTGTTGTCGGAACGGGGCTTCCGCAGATCAGCAATGAGAGAACTATATTAAAGGATTATTACGATGCCGAAAACGGCTGTGGCTTTGACTATGCTTTCAGGTATCCGGGCATAAATAAAGTCCTCCAGGCGGCCGGAAGAGTAATCAGGACGACGGAGGACACTGGTGTCATTTTGCTATTAGATGAGAGATTCTGGCAGAGAGAATATGATTTGCTCTATCCACGCGAGTGGAGTGACAGAAAGCCATGCAATATAGCAAATGTCGGAAAACTAGTTGCCGACTTCTGGGAGCAGATTTAAAAATTCCTCAGTGGATGCTGACACGGGCATTGTAGTGTTTACGGACACAACAATCTGGCGTGGAGGCATCTTTTCTTTTGTCTTCAGCACGAAAAGCTCCTTATTCTCATGGTTGATGCAGTAGTCAGGCACGAATGCTATACCCAGTCCGATTTTGGCCAGGTCTATGAGCAGATCGTTACTGCTTAGCTCAATTTCCGGAATCAGGTCAAGCTGGTGCTGTAAAAACAGATTATGCAGGAATTCACTGGTTGTGCTGTTTCGGTCAAGCATCATGATAGGATATTTATTGAGCTCGGAAAAAGCTATCTCCTGCTTGCGAAGCTTGAAATAATTGGGATTTGCCACAAAAACATCGGAAAAGTTGCATATGGTTTTCTGTCTGTATGAGTGATTGAGGTGCGAGTTTGGAAAATTCGTGACAATCAGGTCAACCTTCCTTTGCTCCAAAAGCTCCACACACTGGATAGATGTGGCATTTGTGACCTTGATAGGCACATTCGGGAACCTCTGATGGAACTGCTTTAAGTAAGGAACCAGCAGATAACGGCATATGGTATCGCTTGCGCCGATGTGAAGCTGGCCAAGTCCAAGTGTGCCTGAGTCTAAAAGCTGGCTTTCACCGCGGGCAATAAGATTCATGGCAGGCTCAATGTGCTTTAAAAGCAGGGCACCGGCTGCGGTGAGCTGTACCTTCTTTGTGCTTCTGATGAAAAGAGTCTGTCCCAGCTTCTTTTCGAGAGTCTTAATAGACTGGCTTACCGCGGACTGTGAAATAAACAGCTTCTTGCTGGCTTCAGAGAAGCTTAGGGACGTTGCCACGTAGTAAAAGACCTTGTAAAGCTCATAATTTATATCCATTTTGTTATCCTCCGTATAAATATGGTTATTTGCATCTGTTTTTATCAATGAGGGGCAAAATACCTTTTGACCCTTATATCATTATATAAGAAAACTATAATTAACGCAACTTATAAAACAAATTAAATATATTAATTATACTTATCATAACTAAAGTGTTATACTACAACCATAGTTTTAAAGTCCGATTGTGCAAAAAGCCGGACGGTAACGAATAATTGGTTACATACTCTCGAATTGAAAGGAGAACATATGAGTAACGTACGTCGTGTATATGTAGAGAAAAAACCTGACTTTGCGGTAAAGGCAAAGGAATTAAAGCATGAGATTAAGCATTATCTGGGAATCACAACTGTGGAGGCAGTACGTGTATTAATCAGATATGATGTGGAAAATATATCAGAGGAGACATACAAGAAAGCCTTGTATACAGTTTTCTCAGAGCCGCCTGTTGATGATATCTATGAGGAGACATTTGACTATGGTGATGCAAAAGTATTTACTGTAGAGTTTTTACCGGGACAGTTTGACCAGAGAGCAGATTCAGCCGAGCAGTGTGTGAAGCTTCTCAATGAGAATGAGGAGCCGATTATCAGAAGTGCTATCACATATGTGATTGAGGGTGCTATCACAGATGAGCAGTTTGCTGCTATTAAGAAGCATTGCATCAACCCTGTTGATTCGCGTGCTATCGGCATGGAAAAGCCTAAGACACTTGTGCAGGAGTTTGATGATCCTGCTGATGTCATCATATTTGACGGCTTCAAGGATATGGCAGAGGACAAGTTGAAGGAGCTTTATTTATCATTGAACCTTGCCATGACCTTCAAGGATTTTCTTCATATCCAGAATTATTTTAAGAATGAGGAAAAGCGTGATCCTTCAATGACAGAAATCCGTGTGCTCGATACATACTGGTCAGATCACTGCCGTCATACAACATTCTCTACAGAGCTTAAGAATGTCAAGTTTGACGATGGCTTCTACCGCACACCGATTGAAAATACCTACAAGGATTATCTCAATACATTTTCAAATATCTACAAGGACAGAAATGACAAATTTGTCTGCCTGATGGATCTTGCACTTCTTGCCATGAAGAGATTAAAGGCAGAGGGCAAGCTTGATGATCAGGAAGAGTCTGATGAGATCAACGCATGCTCTATCGTGGTACCTGTTGAGGTGGATGGAAAGACAGAAGAGTGGCTTGTAAACTTCAAGAACGAGACACACAACCATCCTACAGAGATTGAGCCTTTTGGTGGCGCTGCTACATGCCTTGGCGGAGCAATCAGAGATCCTCTCTCAGGACGTACATATGTATATCAGGCAATGCGTGTAACAGGTGCAGCAGATCCTACAGTACCGGTTTCACAGACAATTGAAGGAAAACTTCCACAGAAGAAGCTTGTCAGAGAGGCAGCTCACGGATACAGCTCATATGGAAACCAGATCGGACTTGCAACAGGCTATGTCAAGGAGGTTTACCATCCAAATTACGTTGCAAAGCGTATGGAGATCGGTGCAGTTATGGGTGCGGCTCCAAGACGTGCTGTCCAGAGACTTAACTCAGATCCGGGAGATAAAATCATTCTCCTTGGTGGACGCACAGGACGTGACGGAATCGGTGGTGCTACAGGTTCATCAAAGGCACACAATACAAAGTCTACATCAGTCTGCGGAGCTGAGGTACAAAAGGGTAATGCACCTACAGAGAGAAAGCTTCAGAGACTTTTCAGAAGAGAAGAGGTCAGCCATATCATCAAGAAGTGTAACGATTTCGGTGCCGGCGGAGTTTCTGTTGCTATCGGAGAGCTTGCTGACGGACTTCGTATAGAGCTTGACAAGGTACCAAAGAAATACGCAGGTCTTGACGGAACAGAGATTGCTATCTCAGAGTCACAGGAGCGTATGGCTGTTGTAGTTGCGCCTTCTGATGTTGAACAGTTCCTTGCATACGCAAAAGAGGAAAATCTCGAGGCAACAGAGGTTGCGGTAGTTACAGAGGATCCAAGACTTGTGCTTGAGTGGAGAGGCAAAGAGGTAGTAAATATCTCTCGTGCATTCCTTGATACAAACGGAGCTCATCAGGAGACAGATGTTGAGGTTGAGATGCCTTGCGAGAGTGACAATTATCTGGACAAAATCAGCACACCTGCTGTAGCCAAGATGGTTGAGGCAGGAGATATGAAGGGTGCCTGGGAGGCAGAGCTTGAAGACCTTAACGTATGCTCACAGAAGGGACTTGTTGAGATGTTCGACGGCTCTATCGGAGCAGGCAGTGTATATATGCCATATGGTGGACGTTACCAGCTCACAGAGACACAGTCAATGGTTGCAAAGCTTCCTGTATTAAAGGGTAAATGTGATACAGTAACAATGATGGCTTACGGCTTCGACCCATATCTTTCATCATGGAGCCCATACCACGGATCTATATATGCAGTGCTTGAGTCTATCTCAAGAATCGTTGCAGCAGGCGGAGATTACAGCAAAATCCGTATGACATATCAGGAGTACTTCCGCAGAATGAATGAGGATCCAAAGCGCTGGAGCCAGCCGTTTGCAGCACTCCTCGGAGCATATGATGCTCAGATTGGCTTCGGACTTCCTTCAATCGGTGGAAAGGATTCCATGTCAGGTACCTTCAATGATATTGATGTACCGCCTACACTCGTATCATTTGCAGTTGATGTGGCAAAGGAAAAGGATATCATCACACCTGAGCTCAAGAAGGAGGGCAATCAGCTTGTTCTATTTACAATAGATAAGGATGAGTTTGATCTTCCAAAATATGATCAGGTTATGACACTTTATACAGCAATCAGAAAACTTATCCAGGATGGCGCAATTGTTTCAGCATATGCACTTGACGGAAAAGGTCTTGCCGCAGCAGTATCAAAGATGGCATTTGGTAACAAGCTTGGTGTAACAATCGAGGATGAGGTGACAAGCGATACACTCTTTGCACCTGGCTTTGGTAATATCGTAGCTGAGGTTCCTGTTGATGCACTTTCAAAGGTCAGAGAGGTAATTGATGCAGCAGGTATTTCAGATGCAGCCTCTGTAGTCGGCTATGTAAACGATAAGCAGACTATCGAGTGTGACGATATGGTGCTTCCTGTTGAGGAAGCTGTCAAGGTATGGACAGCAAAGCTTGAGGGCGTTTTCCATACAAAGGCAACAGACGATACAAGCAAGGTAAATAGCGGTCTCTACGATGCAAAGAATATCTATGTATGCAAGAATAAAGTGGCTAAGCCTACAGTATTTATTCCGGTATTCCCTGGAACAAACTGTGAGTATGATAGTGCTAAGGCATTTGAAAGAGCAGGCGCTGACACAATCGTAAAGGTATTCAAGAACCTCACAGCAGAGGATATCCGTGATTCGGTTGATGAGTTTGTAAAGGCAATCGACAAATCACAGATTATCATGTTCCCTGGTGGATTCTCAGCAGGAGATGAGCCTGAGGGATCAGCTAAATTCTTTGCAACAGCATTTAGAAATGCAAAGATGACAGAGGCTGTTGAAAAGCTCATCAATGAGAGGGACGGACTTGCACTTGGTATCTGTAACGGTTTCCAGGCACTTATCAAGCTTGGACTTGTACCATATGGAGAGATCAGACAGCAGGATGCACAGTCACCTACACTCACATACAATACAATCAACCGCCACATCTCAAAGATGGTGTATACAAAGGTTGTTTCAAACAAGAGCCCATGGCTTGCACAGGCTAAGCTTGGTCAGACCTACTGCAATCCGGCATCACATGGCGAGGGACGTTTCGTAGCACCGAAGGAGTGGCTTGATAAGCTCTTTGAAAACGGACAGGTTGCCACACAGTATGTTGATCTGGACGGAAATGTATCAATGGATGAGGAGTGGAACGTAAACGGCTCATACATGTCTATCGAGGGTATCACATCTCCTGACGGAAGAATCCTCGGCAAGATGGCTCATTCAGAGCGCCGCGGCGAATCTGTAGCAATCAATATCTACGGCGAGCAGGATATGAAGATATTCGAGAGCGGTGTGAAATATTTTAAATAATTCATAACTGAATAATTACAATATCTTATATATTTATTGGGTTATTATCTCTGCAATATAAACAATTAAGCTTCCATGGAGGTCACAGTTAGTGGCTTTCATGGGAGTTTTTATTTTGGAACCAGTGAATATGCTGGCGGTAAAGAAAATAAATTGAAGATAATTAAACATGTGCGTCTGCTTGATATTTGATAGTCGCAGTGGTAAAATCAAGACTAAAATTACCGGTAGTAAATGGTTTGAAAGAAAAGAGGACATAAAACAGATGAGATTGCCACAAATAATAAACAGCCTCCTTGAGACTGATATGTATAAATTCAGCATGGGACAGACGATTTTCCATCAGTTCACAAGCTATAAAACGACCTGGACCTTCAAGTGCAGAAATAAAGACGTGCATTTTACAGATGAGATGGTCGAGGAGATAAAGGAACAGGTGCAGGCCTTCTGTCAGCTTCGTTTTACGGAGGAAGAGCTTGAATATCTTGATAACATCACCTGGATAAAGGGCACATATGTTGATTTTTTAAGACTCTGGCAGCCAAGATATGAGGAGTTTACCATCACAACAGATGCACCGTGTGGGCTGGCAATCGATGCAGCCGGCACGTGGCTTAATACTTCGATGTATGAGATTCCGGTGCTTGCTATTGTAAATGAAGTGTACTTCCGTATGGCATATGATTATGATGTGCTGCTTAAGCAGTTTAAGCGCAGGCTTGATGAGAAGGTGCGTCTGCTCGAGGAGGATACCTACAGGCTTAGCGATTTCAGTGAATTTGGACTAAGACGCCGTCTGTCTGCTGAGGCGCAGGAGATGGCTGTAAAGGCAATCGCAGAGGTTGAGCTGCCAGCAGATTCACACTTTATTGGTACATCAAACGTATATCTTGCGAAGAAATTCAATTTAAAGCCGGTGGGAACAATGGCTCATGAGTGGATTATGTGTACAGGACAGGGCAATCACAAGCATAATCCGGCATATTCAAACTGGTACGCACTCGATGCATGGGTTAAGGAGTATGGTATATTAAACGGTATTGCGCTTACTGACACCATAACAACAGACTGCTTCCTGCGTGATTTTCAGCTCACCTATGCGACACTTTTTTCGGGAGTGCGTCATGATAGCGGAGATCCGTACGAGTGGGGAGACAAGATGATAGCCCACTACAACAGTCTGGGAATCAATCCAAGGACAAAGACACTTTTGTTCAGCGACAGCCTGGATTTCGAGCGTGCGACTGCATTGTATGATTATTTCAAGGATAAGGCAAAGGTTGCATTCGGTATAGGAACCTTTATCAGTAACGACACTGATGAGGAAGCACTCAACATAGTTATGAAGACCACCAAGTGTAACGGCATGGATGTGGCAAAGATTTCAGACGTGGCAGGCAAGGGTATGTGCAAGAATCCGGATTATGTCGATTACCTGAACAGGTGTATTGATTACAGGATGAAGAATGATAAATGATAAATGATGGCATGAGGGGGCAAAGATATTTTGCCCCCTTTAATTATGTGATTGAATTGCAAGAAATGTGTAAACAAAACAAAAAATATATAAAATATCAGACAATTTAAAATAAAAATGAAAATTATCAAAAAACATATTGACAAATAGGTGAAATTAGTGTAATCTTAAATCAACAAAAAGAGATACGAAAGGAACAAAAATAAAACACAGGAGGTACAGTCCAATGGGGATTACATAATTTAAGTCAAAGTACTATAAGGATGATTGAACGGAATATTTAAATCTGTAGGGCGAGCCGAAGAGCAGTAATCGCACAGATATATTAGCAAATAAATAATATCGTTGAAAAAGTTCTTGTAGATTAAAAGTGAAAGATAGAATCTCTCATAAGAGTTTACATAGATAATGTAACCAAAAGGAGTGATTTTATGAAGAAGGGTAGAGGTCCATAGCTAAGCTAAAAGAATAAGAATCCTGTCATAAACAGAATCAGATTTATAGCAAAGCAATATGGAAATGCCAAAATAAATTCATATAGCGAAAGCGGAACTTGGAGGTTATACAGTGAAGCTTACGGAACCAATGCTTTAGGAGCCACTTGATGTAAAATGTAGATCAGGTGGCTCCTATTTTTGATATTTGCGAATGCATGTGAGTTTTAATAGTTAAATAGAATGACAACGTAAGCCTTTAAGGCTGGGCTATAATTTGATGAAAGCAGGAACGCGGTTTTCAAATACTGTATAGTACATAAACCCGGCATCCTTGAGGATATTTGAAACCTTGTCAAAATCATATGCCACATGTTCCGGCTTGTGGGCATCTGCTCCGACTGTGATTATTTCCCCGCCAAGCTCATGATAGCGCTTTAGCACATCTTCGGTCGGATTTGGGTGGCCAAGCCCGTATTTAAAGCCGGCGGTATTGAGCTCGATGCCTTTTCCCCGGGAGATAATTTCCTTTAATATAGCATCAATTATGTCGGCATACTTTTCATATGAATAGTATTTATTTTTGTCAGGACCGTATCTGACCACGTAGTCGATGTGACCGTACACATCAAAATCCGCCCCGCTGTGCAGGTTGTCGAGTATGGATTCAAAGTATTCAGTGTAGGCTTCGTGCTCTGTCTTGCCTTTGTAAAATACAGGGTAGTATGGGTCAATGCCGTTTACCACATGGCTTGAGCCAATCACGAGGTCAAACGGATATTTTTTGGTGACCTCATTATTTTTGTCTGTAATATGAGGCTGTAAACCGATTTCAATGCCCCAGTGGATATTTACCGGGCAGCCCTTTTCTTTAAGAGCAATTGCAAGGCTTTTGATGCGCTTTTCATATGCTGCTATATCAAGGTCGAAAAGCCCGGGCTCCTCTTTATAGTCATAGTCCAGATGGTCTGTAAAGCAGATGCCATCCAGCCCTTTGTTGATTGCTGATTTTATCATCAATACCGGGTCGGCATCGCTGTCACCCGAAAACATGCAGTGCATGTGCTGATCCCACATATAAATACCTCCGTAAAATTGATGTATTGTTGTTAAAAAACTATATAAGTTACATGATTTATAATTGTCTGCTGCTGGTGGCCGGAAAGTGCGAGTTACAGCAATTAATTAAGTGTAGCCGAGATTATAATAAAGTGCAATATCTATAAAGAAAAATTGTGAAGAATGATAAAAAATGTGTGTAAATGAAAATATTTAGTGAAAATTTTAACAAACACAAATAAAGTACTTGAACCTTTGAGAATTATTCGCTATAATAAAAGCAACTTAGGGCATGTCCCTAAAAATACTTTTTACAATTCTAGGAGGAATTAAAATGGCAGTAAGAGTAGCAATCAACGGATTTGGTCGTATCGGACGTCTTGCTTTCAGACAGATGTTTGGAGCTGAGGGATACGAGGTAGTAGCTATCAACGACTTAACAAGCCCAAAAATGTTAGCACACTTATTAAAGTATGATTCATCACAGGGTAAATACGAGCATGCAGATGAGGTTTCTGCAAGCGATGATTCTATCACAGTTTGTGGTAAGGAAATCAAAATTTACGCATTCCCAGATGCAAACAATTGCCCATGGGGAGAGTTAAAGGTTGACGTTGTACTTGAGTGCTCTGGATTCTATACATCAAAAGAGAAGGCTCAGGCTCATATCAATGCTGGAGCTCGTAAGGTAGTTATCTCTGCACCAGCAGGAAATGACCTTCCTACAATCGTTTACAATACAAACCATGAGACACTTAAGGCTTCTGATACAATCATCTCAGCAGCTTCTTGTACAACAAACTGCTTAGCTCCAATGGCAGATGCACTTAACAAGTATGCTCCAATCCAGTCTGGTATCATGGTAACAATCCATGCTTACACAGGAGATCAGATGACTCTTGACGGACCACAGAGAAAGGGAGACCTTCGTCGTTCACGTGCAGCAGCAGTTAATATCGTTCCTAACTCAACAGGAGCAGCTAAGGCAATCGGCCTTGTTATCCCAGAGTTAAACGGAAAGTTAATCGGATCTGCACAGCGTGTTCCTACACCAACAGGATCTACAACAATCCTTACAGCAGTTGTTAAGAAAGCAGGCGTTACAAAAGAGGATATCAACGCAGCTATGAAGGCAGCAGCTAACGAGTCATTCGGTTACAACGAGGATGAGATCGTATCTTCAGATATCGTTGGAATGAGATTTGGTTCATTATTCGATGCAACACAGACAATGGTTAACCAGGTTTCTGACGATCTGTACGAGGTACAGGTTGTTTCTTGGTATGATAACGAGAACAGCTACACATCTCAGATGGTTCGTACAATCAAGTACTTCTCAGAGTTAGCTTAATTCTTGTACCCACAAGAACAGTATATCTCAAGACTACTCAAGGGGCGCGGTCTTAATTGAACCGCGCCTCTTTTTTAAAACATGGCTATTTCTTTTGAATATCTGTGAATTGTAGAATTAATTATATTTTTTAATATGCACAATATGGCGTGGCCACATGGCTTATGCCTTGAAATAAGGGAGGACATATTATGTCATTAAACAAGAAATCAATTGATGATATCAACGTAAAAGGCAAGAGAGTTCTCGTTAGATGTGACTTCAACGTGCCACTTAAGGACGGAAAAATCACAGATGAGAACCGTATCAACGGAGCTCTTCCAACAATCCAGAAATTAATCAAGGACGGTGGAAAAGTTATCCTTTGCTCACACCTTGGAAAAGTTAAAAACGGACCAAACGAGGGTGAGTCACTTGCTCCTGTAGCTGCAGCTCTTGAGGCTAAGCTTGGACAGAAGGTTACATTTGTAGCTGACTACAACGTAACAGGAGAGGCTGCAACAAAGGCTGTTTCAGAGATGAAAGAGGGAGATGTAGTTCTTCTTCAGAATACACGTTTCAGAGGCAAAGAGGAGACAAAGCCACAGGAAGCCGGAGATGCATTCGCAAAAGAGCTTGCTGACCTTGCTGATGTATATGTATGTGACGCTTTCGGTTCTGCTCATAGAGCACATGCTTCTGTAGCAGGTGTTACAAAGTTCATCACAGCTAAGGGTGGAGAGAATGTTGTTGGATACCTTATGCAGAAGGAAATTGACTTCCTTGGCAAGGCAGTAGAGAATCCTGTACGTCCTTTCGTAGCTATTCTTGGTGGAGCTAAAGTAGCTGATAAGCTCAATGTTATCGACAATCTCCTTGAGAAGGCTGATACACTTATCATCGGTGGTGGAATGGCATACACATTCCTTAAAGCACAGGGCTATGAGATTGGTATCTCAATGCTTGATGAGACAAAGATTGATTACTGTAAAGAGATGCTTGCAAAAGCAGAGAAACTTGGAAAGAAGATTCTTCTTCCTGTTGATGCAGTTACAATCAAGGATTTCCCAAATCCAATCGATGCTCCTGTAGAGACAGAGACATATGATTATGACAAGATGCCTGCAGACCGTGAGGGCTGTGATATCGGACCTAAGACACGTGAGCTTTTCGCTGACGCTGTTGCATCAGCTAAAACTGTTGTATGGAACGGACCAATGGGTGTATTTGAGAACCCAACACTTGCAGCAGGTACACTTGCAGTAGCAGAGGCACTTGCTAAATCAGATGCTATCACAATCATCGGTGGTGGAGATTCAGCTGCAGCAGTTAACCAGATGGGACTTGGCGACAAGATGAGCCACATCTCAACAGGTGGCGGTGCTTCCCTTGAGTTCCTTGAGGGCAAGGAGCTTCCTGGCGTAGCTTGTGCTGATGATAAATAAGCCGAAAGCAGCTTAATGAATTAAGCCGCAGGCAAAAAATATTTGTATATAAATACAAGGAGATATAAAATGGCAAGAAAGAAAATTGTAGCCGGCAACTGGAAGATGAACATGACTCCAAGCCAGGCTGTTAAATTAGTAGAAGAGTTAAAACCACTCGTAGTTTCAGATGATGTTGAAGTTGTTTACTGTGTACCTGCAATCGACATCGTACCTGTTGTAGAAGCATTAAAGGGTACAAATGTTGCTGTTGGAGCAGAGAATATGTACTTCGAGGAGAAGGGTGCTTACACAGGAGAAATCTCAGCAGAGATGCTTCTTGATGCAGGTGTTAAGTATGTTATCATCGGACATTCAGAGAGAAGAGATTACTTCAAAGAGGATGACGCACTTCTCAACAAGAAGGTAAAGAAGGCTATCGAGGCTGGACTTACACCAATCCTTTGCTGTGGTGAGACACTTGAGCAGAGAGAGAGCGGTGTTACACTTGACTGGATCAGACTTCAGATTAAGTCAGATCTCGCAGGTGTTGCTGCATCAGATGTTGCAAACATGGTTATCGCTTACGAGCCAATCTGGGCAATCGGAACAGGAAAGACAGCTACTTCTGACCAGGCTCAGGAGGTCTGCGGTGCAATTCGTGAGTGTGTAGCAGAGATTTATGATCAGGCTACAGCAGATTCAGTTCGTATCCAGTACGGCGGATCTGTAAATGCAGGAAATGCAGCAGAGCTTTTTGCAAAGCCTGACATCGACGGTGGATTAGTTGGTGGCGCTTCACTCAAGGCTGATTTTGGAAAGATCGTAAACTACAAGTAATTATTAAATCATAATTTAATATTTGATTTGACAATCACAATAACTAAATGTCACTAAATTCACCAGCTTAGCTGCATTTAGTGGCATTTATTATGTAATGAAATTTTTTGCGGGCTTGCATATGTCACTGTAATAGAGCATTTTGCAAGCCTCATATGAAGAATAGAGGAAATATAAATGAGTAAGAAACCGGTAGTATTAATGGTACTTGATGGTTACGGCTTAAGTGACCACAAAGAGGGAAATGCCATAGCTATGGCAAATACCCCTGTTATGGATAAATTGATGGCAGAGTGTCCTTTTGTAAAGGGCGCAGCTTCAGGTCTTGCAGTTGGACTTCCTGACGGACAGATGGGAAACTCTGAGGTAGGACATATGAATATCGGCGCAGGCCGTATCATATATCAGGATCTTACAAGAATCACAAAGGCAATTGCTGATGGTGATTTCTTCAAGAACAAGGTATTAATTTCTGCAATCGAAAACTGCAAGAAGAATGACTCTGATCTGCATCTTTGGGGACTTCTTTCAGATGGTGGAGTTCACAGCCATATCGAGCATCTTTACGGACTTCTTGAGCTTTGCAAGAAAGAGAATTTTGACAGAGTATATGTACACGCATTCCTTGATGGTCGTGATACACCGCCTGCATCAGGCAAAGACTATATCGAGCAGCTTCTCGCCAAGATGAAGGAAATCGGTGTAGGAAAGATTGCATCTCTTTCAGGACGTTACTATGCAATGGACAGAGATAACAACTGGGATCGTGTGCAGAAGGCTTATGATTCACTCACTAAGGGTGAAGGCGTAAAAGCTACATGCCCTGTAAAGGCTATGGAGGAGTCATACGCGAATGACGTTACAGATGAGTTCGTGCTTCCTACAGTTATCACAAACGAGGATGGCACACCGGTATCTGTTGTAAAGGACAATGATTCTGTTATCTTCTTCAACTTCCGTCCGGACCGTGCTCGTGAGATGACAAGAGCATTTTGCGATGATAAGTTTACCGGCTTTGAGCGCCCATTCCTTAAGACAACATTTGTATGCTTCAAGGATTATGACGAGTCAATTCCTAACAAGCTTATTGCTTTTGAGAAGGAAGAAATCAAGAATACATTTGGTGAGTATCTTGCAGCAAATGGCAAGAAACAGCTTCGTCTCGCAGAGACAGAGAAGTATGCACACGTAACCTTTTTCTTTAATGGTGGAGTAGAGGAGCCGAATATCGATGAGGCACGTCTTCTTGTAAACAGTCCTAAGGACGTTGCAACATATGACTTAAAGCCTGAGATGAGCGCTCCTGAGGTTGGAATGGATCTTGTTGAGGCTATCAAGTCAGATAAGTATGATGTTATTATCATCAACTTTGCTAACCCTGACATGGTTGGACATACAGGTGTGATTCCGGCTGCTGTAAAGGCTGTTGAGAGAGTTGATTCACTCGTAGGTGATGCAGTTCAGGCAATCAAGGATGTGGATGGAGTATTATTCATCTGTGCTGACCACGGAAACGCAGAGAAGATGATTGATTATGAGACAGGAAAACCTCATACAGCTCATACAACCAATCCTGTTCCTTTCATTCTTGTAAACGCTGACCCTTCTTACAAGCTTCGTGAGGGCGGATGTCTTGCAGATATCGCTCCAACACTGCTTGAGATTATGGGACTTCCACAGCCAAAAGAGATGACAGGAAAGTCACTTATCGTTAAATAAAATTTGTATTATATAGGCTCCGGCGCAGACAAAGGGTTTGAACCGGAGCTTTTGTTTTGATATATTAAAGATATAATAATAAATATAAGAATTGCTTATAAATAGTACAAAATTATTTAAAAAAACTTATAATATACGTTGACTTTACAAATTGAGCTGGTATATAATTTAAGGGTAGCATTTGATTTGTAAAATAAATTACACATAAGATGGAGGACAATCATGCAGGAATTTAAACCATTCAAAGAAGGAAAAGTAAGAGAAGTATATGATAACGGGGACAGCCTTATTATGGTCGCAACAGATCGTATTTCCGCTTTTGACCATATTTTAAAGAATAAAATTACAGACAAGGGAGCCATCCTCACACAGATGTCTAAGTTCTGGTTTGAATTCACAAAGGATGTTGTTCCTAACCATATGATTTCAGTAGACGCAAAGGATATGCCGGAGTTCTTCGGTCAGGACAGGTTCAACGGAAACAGCATGCTCTGCAAGAAGCTTGAGATGCTTCCAATCGAGTGTATAGTTCGTGGATATATTACAGGAAGCGGCTGGGCAAGCTACCAGGAGAACGGTACAGTCTGCGGAATCAGACTTCCGGAGGGACTTGTTGAGTCTGATAAGCTCCCTGAGCCTATTTATACACCATCTACCAAGGCTGATCTTGGAGATCATGATGAGAATATCTCATTCGAAAAATCAGTAGAAGTATTAGAGAAGATTTATCCTGAGAAGGGCAGAGAGTACGCAGAGAAGATTCGCGATTATACAATTGCTCTCTACAAGAAATGTGCAGAGTATGCTCTTACAAAGGGCATCATCATCGCAGATACCAAGTTTGAGTTTGGCTTAAATGAGCAGGGTGAGGTAGTGCTTGCCGATGAGATGCTCACACCTGACAGCTCACGCTTCTGGCCACTTGATGGATATAAGCCTGGACAGGGACAGCCTTCATTTGACAAGCAGTATGTAAGAGACTGGCTCAAGGCAAATCCGGACAATGACCTTCTTTTACCTGATGAGGTTGTTGTGAAGACTGTAGAGAAATATAAAGAGGCATTTGAGCTTCTTACAGGAAGCAAATTCAGCCGCTAATATATTATTTATTCCGCATTACTATTTCGCAATTATAAACGGAGATATTATGAACCAGGACAATAACATAAATCAGTATATAAATACTAGTATAGATACAAAAAGTCATACCGGTACAAAATTAAAAAGGTGTTCTGATATTGACGAGCATAACCATGTATTTGATGAGCTTCATGAGGAGTGTGGTGTGTTCGGCATGTATGATTTTGATGGAGGAAATGTCGCATCCACTATCTATTATGGCCTTTTTGCGCTTCAGCACAGAGGACAGGAAAGCTGTGGTATTGCAGTGAGTGATACACACGGACCAAAGGGAAAGGTGACCACACACAAGGGTATGGGCCTTGTAAATGAGGTATTTACTCCTGATATTTTAGAGCCTATGAAGGGTGATATCGGAGTGGGACATGTGCGCTATTCAACAGCAGGCTCATCAACACGTGAGAATGCACAGCCTCTCGTATTAAATTATGTCAAGGGCACACTTGCCATGGCACACAACGGAAACCTCATTAACGCAAAGGAGCTTCGCAAGGAGCTTGAGTATACAGGAGCAATTTTCCAGACCACAATCGACTCTGAGGTTATAGCTTATCATATCGCCAGAGAGCGTCTTAACTCAAAAACAGCGGAGGAGGCGGTCAGACGTGCCTGCCAGAAGCTTAAGGGAGCCTATGCACTTGTGGTTGAGAGCCCGAGAAAGCTTATTGCAGCCAGAGACCCATTTGGTTTTAAGCCTCTTTGCATTGGAAAGAGAGACAATGCATATATCGTTACATCTGAGACCTGTGCGCTTGATACAATCGGTGCAGAGTTTGTCAGGGATATAGAGCCGGGAGAGGTTATCACCATCACTCCTGAAAAGGGCATTGAGTCTGATATGACTATGGCACTTGCCCCTGAAAAACAGGCTAGATGCGTGTTTGAATACATTTATTTCGCAAGACCTGACAGCCATATTGACGGAGTAAGCGTGTATAGCAGCCGTATCAAGGCTGGCAGATTCCTTGCAATGGATTCACCGGTTGAGGCTGATATCGTGACAGGAGTACCGGAGTCAGGAAATGCCGCTGCTCTTGGTTATTCACTTGAGTCGGGCATTCCATATGGCACAGCATTTGTCAAGAACGGTTATGTCGGCAGGACATTTATCAAGCCTAAGCAGTCAAGCCGTGAATCAAGCGTGCAGATAAAGCTCAATGTATTAAAGGAGGCTGTTAAGGGCAAGAGAGTTGTTATGATTGATGATTCAATTGTGCGAGGAACAACCTCAGACAGAATAGTGCGTATGTTAAGAGAGGCGGGTGCCACAGAGGTGCATGTGCGCATCAGTTCACCGCCATTCTTATGGCCTTGCTATTTCGGTACAGATATTCCTGCAAGAGAGCAGCTTATCGCTTACAACAGGACTATTGAGGATATCAGACAGATTATAGGTGCAGATTCTTTAGGCTACCTTGGAATTGACAGACTTCATGAGATGGTAGAGGGATTGCCAATCTGCATGGGCTGTTTCACAGGAAAATATCCGATGGAGCCACCGAAGGATGATATCAGAGGCGAGTATTTTGATAAAGAAATAGACCTCGAGAGAAAAATGCTTAATCGCTAATAAAGGAGAGAATATGAGTACAGACAGATACACAAGTCCTCTTTCTGAGCGCTATGCCAGCAAAGAGATGCAGTATATTTTTTCGCAGGATATGAAATTTACCACTTGGAGAAAGCTCTGGATTGCTCTTGCAGAGACTGAGATGGAGCTTGGGCTTTCACAGGATGGCAAGCCGGTTATCACACAGGAACAGATTGATGAATTAAAGGCACATGTGGATGACATCAATTATGATGTGGCAAAGGAGCGTGAGAAGCTTGTGCGTCACGATGTAATGAGCCATGTCTATGCATATGGACAGCAGTGCCCTAAGGCAGCAGGAATTATACATCTTGGAGCAACCTCATGCTATGTAGGTGACAATACGGATATCATCATCATGAATGAAGCATTAAAGCTCGTTCACAAAAAGCTTATAAGTGTTATTGCAGAGCTTGCAAACTTTGCTGATAAGTATAAGAATCAGCCAACTCTTGCATTTACACATTTCCAGCCGGCACAGCCGACAACAGTTGGAAAGCGTGCCACACTGTGGCTAAATGAGTTTATGCTGGATCTCGAGGATTTAGAGTATGTGCAAGGCACATTAAAGCTCCTTGGCTCAAAGGGCACTACAGGAACACAGGCCAGCTTCCTTGAGCTCTTCAACGGAGACGATGAGACAATAGACAAGATTGATCCGATGATCGCAAAGAAGATGGGCTTTAAGGATTGTTATCCGGTGTCAGGCCAGACATATTCCCGTAAGGTAGATACAAGAGTGGTAAATGTGCTCGCAGGCATTGCTGCATCGGCTACAAAGATGTCAAACGATATCAGACTGCTCCAGCATCTTAAGGAAGTAGAGGAGCCGTTTGAGAAGAATCAGATAGGTTCATCAGCCATGGCATACAAGAGAAATCCTATGAGAAGTGAGAGAATTGCATCTCTTTCAAGATATGTTCTTGCAGATGTAATGAATCCTGCAATTACTTCAGCTACACAATGGTTTGAGAGAACACTTGACGATTCAGCAAACAAGCGTCTTTCAATACCTGAGGGCTTCCTTGCAATAGACGGAATCCTTGACCTTTGCCTCAATGTGGTAGATGGACTGGTAGTATATCCAAAGGTTATTGAAAAGCACTTTATGGCAGAGATTCCATTCATGGCAACAGAGAACATCATGATGGATGCTGTAAAGAACGGTGGAAATCGTCAGGAGCTCCATGAGAAGATCAGACAGCTCTCAATGCAGGCAGGAAAGACAGTAAAGGAAGAGGGAAAAGAGAATAACCTCGTAGACTTAATCGCTGCAGATCCTGCATTCGGATTGACAAAAGCTGATATCGAAAAGAACCTTAAGCCTGAGCTTTATGTGGGACGTGCGCCTCGTCAGGTAGAAGTATATCTGCGTGATGTAGTTAATCCGGTGCTTGAAGCACATAAGGATGAGAGTGGAGTAAAGGCAGAGATTAACGTATAATATCGAAGTATAGATAACGGTAATTTGCTTATTTTAACATATTTATCTAAATGAAAAACCCCGGCATATAAACCTGTTTCATGGTTTATATGCCGGGGTTTTATATATCCGTCAAGTATGAAGTTAGTTTAAATTAATTCTCTTTGACATCATCTCAGGATTGGTGGCCTCGCTGATTGCCACATGCTTGCTGATTACACCGGCCTTGTACAGATTGAAGATGCTTGTATCCATTGCAATCATATTCTCAGCTGCAGAGGTGTAGATGATACCGTCAATCTGATGGACCTTGCCTTCACGGATTAAGTTCCTTATTGCAGGCGTGAGTACCATGATTTCAAAAGCAGGCACCATCTCACCGTTTGTGGCAGGTAAAAGCTTCTGGCAGACAACAGCCTGCAGCACAGATGCAAGCTGGATGGCTATCTGGTGCTGCTGGGAAGCAGGAAACGCATCGATTATTCGGTCAATGGTATTTGCGGCACCAATTGTGTGAAGTGATGAAAATATGAGATGACCGGTTTCAGCCGCTGTGACAGCTGTATTGATGGTCTCATAGTCTCGCATCTCTCCAAGCAATATGACGTCAGGACTCTGGCGGAGTGCGGCACGAAGTGCAGTGAGATAGCTTTCTGTATCTGTGTTGATTTCACGCTGTGACACAATACATTTGTCATGACGATGTAAAAACTCAAGCGGATCCTCAAGAGTGATAATATGCTCTTCCTTCTCATGGTTGATCTGATCAATAATACATGCTAGTGTGGTAGATTTACCGCTTCCGGCTGGGCCGGTAACCAGCACCATGCCGTTGTTTGTTTCCGCAAGCTCCATGACAGAGTCCGGTATATGTAAATCGCTTGGCTTTGGCAGTGTGAATGAGATAACACGGATGACAGCAGAGTAAGAGCCACGCTGCTTGAAAGTGCTCACTCTGTAACGTGATACTCCCGGTATAGCGAAGGAAAAGTCATCATCTCCGGTTTCCTCAAATTTTGAAATATCTCTCTCGGCAAGAGCATAGATTGATGTGACAAATTCAAAGGTTTCTTTTGGAATCATTCTGATTTCATTGAGGCACTCCATCACTCCCTTTGATTTGTATGTGAGAGGGCGGCCGGCTACAATGAAAATATCCGATGCTCCGTTGTCAGTCGCTTCCTTTAATATCTTTTTTACATCCATTTTAGTTTCCTCCAATTAAGTTTAGTGTATCATTTTCCTCGAAAGCTGTGTCGGTATTGAGCTTCCATTGTTTTATTTTATAAAAAGCATCCTGCCTGTGGACAGGATAGTTGATATCAAGCTTTACAGTGAGAGTCTGCGTATCACTTACAGTACAGGTGATGGTATAGGTCAGACCGGTAACCTTGCCGTTTGATTCATTCTCAGCTAGGTTTTTATTTATGGCAGTATCGTTGTCTGATAGAGCAGTCTTTATGGCCTCATAGTATGCTGTTTTATCAGGACTGCCATCGTAGGCGGATGCAAGAATGGCATCAATCTGTGATATCTCATCCCATACCTTTTCACATGCACGGTAATACGAGCTGTTGTTATCAGCAACGCGTTTGCTCAGCTTATAGTCAGAGTTTGCTGTGACAAAGGCGAGTGCCGAGAACGTGACAATGCATATCATGGAAAAGGTAAGCAGGATGGTCGAAAAACCGAAATTTGAAAATTCTCTTCTTTTTTTCATGGGGTGCTCACCGTCCTTCCATCAGAGGAAAGTGCAGTATAGCTGCACGCGGTAATGCTGTATACACAGTGGCTGTCTGCTGCTATAAACTCTATGTCAGCCTTTTGTACTCCGTAGGCATCCTGCCCAAGCCTGCTTACAATAACCTTGTATGCGGCATCATCCTTATCACATGGATGATAGCTTTTGTCAAGATAAATGAATAGCTTTTCATCTGCACAGATGGAGCCGTTAAAGAGCGATGATACGGCGTTTAAATCGCCATGCTCCTGTTCGTATGCGCTTGCTGCATTGCTGCATGCATTAACAGCCTCATGCAGCACCTGAGTTTCTTCTGTCAGCTTGTGGGTCTTTATGAAGAAAAGCAGTCCCACAATCAAAAGAGCTGAAAAAAGCAGCAGATTAATGGTAATCTCAAGCAGGAATATTCTGTTTTTCGATTGTTTAAGCTTTGTTGAAATCATGGTTTATTCCTTGTGGTATGTAAGTTTGTGTGGCATCGAGTGGCATATCGTGGAGCGGTGTACGTGATATTGCTGCATTTATTGTCCGACGATGGTTAGTCGGAATTGACGGAGCAGTAGGTATCGGTAGTGCCACCGGATGTATCGGTGATAGTTATGGTAATCATTTTGTCGGTGGTTTCTGTCATGTCAAGTCCCCCGATTTCGACAATCCTTTGTCCGCTGTCCAGACTGTATGAGGAACCATCCTGTACATAGAGCTCTCTTAGAGAACCGTTATAATAGTATATGAAGGTATTATACACGATGTCATTTATTGTGTTTTTCAGACATAGAGCCTTTGTGCCATTTATTGTTTCTACACTGATTGCAGCGTCAGAATCATTCTGTCTGACTTTTTCGCGCAGATAAGATGTGACAGTGCGTACCTCGTAGTTGTAATTCATGGCATTGGCAGTGGACTTGTATTGCTTTACGCCAATCAGCACGAGGATAAAAGCAGTCAGCGCAAAAAGAAAAAACAGCAGCATCACAAAAAAACTGTCAGCCTGATGTGATCTTGATTTTAGCTTGAACATGGGTTATTTCCTCTCTATTATTGTCACATCGGGACGCAGATTGGAGCCGATGTATTGATAGTCTATGTAATAATAGTCGCTGTCGTAGGTGAGACCATAGTGGTCTGTTAGATAATTTATGTCCGGAGGGTATGTTCCCTCAAGAGCATAGCACTGTGTGATACTTCGTGTGAGGGCGCGTTCCAGCGTGCTCTTGCTTCTTTTGGTATTGTCATCTGACAGCTTTGAAGAGAAAACACCAAACAAAACGGTACATGCGGCTAAAAGCACAATTGGTATAAATTTCCATAGGGTTGATTTCTTTTTCTGAACAAAAAACAGCATGTTGTGCCTCCGTAAGCTATCCTATGCTTGAGATAATTCCAAGCAGTGGGAGTAAAAATGATACAAGTATGAAGCCAATGAATATACAAAGCAGGATAACCATGGCAGGTTCAATCACTGATATGAATCGTGACAGCCTTGCATCTGTGTCATCCTCACAGGATGTACATATATGCTGCATGACCTCGTCCATAGAACCGGTTTTGCTGCCGATTGCAATCCAGCTTGAGTACATCTTTGAAAAAATATTGGAGTGCAGCAGTGCCTCCGAAAATGTCTCGCCGTTAGATATATTTTTACGGCAGTCATTTATTTTAGAATCAAGGACAGGATTGTTTACGAGAGCCTGTGCCAGATCAAGACCACGGTCTGTGTCAAGTCCGCTTGAGAGTGCTAAAAACATGCAGTTTGCAAAGCGGCTGGATGCGATTGACATGGAAAGAGCAGTTTTCATAAGGAACTTTTTTCCGAAGCGTGTTTTAAAAAATATAAAAAGAACCAGTGCGGCAAAGAGCATGAAAGCTATAATGATAAGCAGATATCTATTGATGTATTCACTGAGCTTCATGAGCACGGCAGCGGTGCCGGTAAGCTCACTTCCAAGCTCTGCATATATCTGTGAGAATACAGGTAAAACCTTGGCAATCATTACGACAATAACGGCAATCATCACGGCAGAAAGCACGAGAGGATAGGCAACGGCACTTTTAATGCCTGAAGCTATTTCGTCTTCGCGGTCATAGTACTTTGAGAGTGAGTTTAAGACCTCTTCAAGACGGCCGGTTTCTTCACCCAGCTGTATCATATTAATCATATATTTTGGAAAGTATCCTGTATCTTTAAGCGCACTGTGAAGCGTTGCACCAAGCTCCATTGGCTTATATATCTGCTCAAGCAGATCACGTGTCTGCTTATCAGGTGCTTCATCACATAATATGGAAACACCATAGTATGTAGGAAGCCCGGCTGCTATGATAAGAGAAATCTGCTGACAGAAGGCAGAAAGCTCTGCATTGCTTAAAATCTTGGATTTTCTAGACATTTATGTCCTCCTAATAGACGTATTTGGTAATGTAATCATTTTTTTGTGCTATGAACTTCTTTGGCGAATCACTGGTAGATGCAAATGTTGGATCCAGCATGTTCCATGAGGTACCATCAAACTCGATGATGCCGTTTATCCAGCCCTTGTCCTTTATATAAGTACTGATCCAGGCATGATATTCTTCACCGGCATATCCTACCTCTAAACGTGTGGGAATAGCCTGAGTCCTTAGCATAGTGGCCATGACTGCCGCATAGTCAAAGCATATACCGGTATTTTCGGTAAAGACCTTGTCCACATCAGGCAGATAGCCGCTTTTGACATTTTTAGCCTTGTCATAGTCGTATTTGAAGTTTGAAATGATATAATTGTATACACTTTCCACGACCTCAGTATCGCTGCTGCAGTAGTACGCCAGTGAGCTGCCTTCCTTCACAGCCAGAGAATCGGCAGTGAAATTTACATACTGGTTAGGGTACAGATACGGTCCGAATTCATCGGTGATGGAGACAGAAATCACCTGCGACAGCACGGTGGCATATTGTGTCCCCTCAACATTTTCAAACACGGTTACAGTATACGAACCACTTGAAGCAACCAGAGGAAACACTTCATTTCCTCCATGCAGATCAAAGGTGTACGTGACACTGTCAGGCCCGGTTATCTGAAGCTTGACCTTTTGATTAGAACCGTGATAATTCACTATGATATAGCCGCTGCCGCTGTTTGAAGCATCGATACTGGCTACATCACATGTATAGGTTTGTGTGCCGTCGGCAGTTGGGGTAAGCACCTTTGGAGCAGAGTCCCAGGTGCCCTTTTCGGTAGAAGTATGGGAAAGAGGCTCCTTAGATACACCGTCATTTTTGGAATTACCGCATGCACCAAGCAAAAGGCATGATAATAATATGAGTGGAAGTGCTTTTTTATACAGTATGCACTTCATAAAAATCTCCTAAATATAAAGTTGTTTCTTTTTTAAACTATATTATAATGTATTTTCTTGTAAAATAAAATGGAAAAATGTATAATATTAAAAAATGGTTTAGATTATCAAAAGAAGAGAGCAAAAAGAAAGAATACTAGTGATGAAAAGTTTCTTACCGCAGTAGTCAATTTCCTTATCATGGCACTCATCGTATTCTGCATAGTAAAGGCTATGAATGCAGCAGGAGAGAGATTTGGACACAAAGAGGAAAAATAGCGATACATTTATTGCGTGAAACTAATAAAATCCATTGCCTAAAATGTGAAAATCTGTTACATACAGTATAAAACTCTTGACTGTGCAATAAAAACGTAGTATATTAGTTCTGTTATTTAGAATTGAAATTAGGAGGTCTTATCGTGGCAACTTTAAAAATTGTTTTATCGGTATTATTTATAATCGTCAGTTTAGTAATTACTATAGTTATTCTTTTCCAGGAGGGCAAGTCAGCAGGACTAGGCACTATTGCCGGAGTTGCTGATACATATTGGGGCAAGAACAAGGGACGTTCAAAGGAAGGACGTCTGGTTAAAGCGACAATTGTATGTGTTGTTCTTTTCTTTATTATATCAATTGTCTTAAATATGGGAATATGGTAAATACTTAGACTGTCGAGAAATCGGCAGTCTTTTTTATCGCATCAACATCCAGATGATGAAATTCGAGGTTTTCGTTGCAGGTTGATGTGATATAAAATCAACATTCATAGGATGAAAATGTCAATGGAGGAAATTTTATTTAAAGTCTGTGCATTTGAAATCAGATGGGGCAACGAAAAGGAGAGATAATGAGTAATATAGATAAATATGAAACACGAAAAAAGATGGTCTATGACTTTATGTGTGATGACATGTATGTTCCGATGAAAATCAAGGAACTTTGCATAGTACTCGGAGTAAAAAAAGAGGACAGACCACAGCTTGAACAGATTCTTTTGGATTTGCAGGCAGAGGGAAGGATAACACTCTCAAAGCGCGGGAAATACTCAAAGTCGGAAATTAAAAAGACAGTCGGCGTATTCACAGCGCATCAAAGGGGATTTGGCTTTGTCACTGTGGAGGGAGAGCCTGATGATATTTTTATCCCTGCAGAGTATGTAAATGGTGCGATGCACATGGACACTGTTGAGATTACAATCTCACCTGTCACAACAGGACGCCGCAAGGAGGGGAAGGTTGTTTCCGTCATAGAGCGAGGCATGAAGCAGGTAGTCTGCACCTATGAGGCAAGTGATAATTTTGGTTTTGCAGTGCCTGACAATACCAGATTTGGCACAGATATTTTCATACCAAAGGAACGCTCAAAGGGTGCTATGTCGGGCCATAAGGTAGTGGTTGAAATCACAAGCTATGGTAAAAAGGGCAAAAAGCCGGAGGGCAAGGTTGTTGAAATAATCGGACATATAGATGACCCGGGTACAGATATTCTTTCTATAGTAAAGGCTTATGATCTGCCTGTGGATTTTTCAGAGAAAATCATGCATCAGGTGCAGAATGTGGCAAAGGATGTGACACCTGCGGATATGGCCGGCAGGATGGATTTACGCGACTGGATGATGGTCACGATAGACGGAGAAGATGCAAAGGATCTTGATGATGCCGTGTCTTTATACATGGATGGCGACAATTATGTACTTGGAGTACACATAGCAGATGTGTCGAATTATGTGCAGGAGCACAGTGCCCTTGATGTGGAGGCACTTAAGAGAGGAACATCGGTTTATCTTGTAGACAGAGTAATTCCGATGCTTCCAAGAGAGCTTTCAAATGGCATATGCTCCTTGAATGAGGGATGTGACAGGCTGGCTCTTTCATGCATTATGACAATAAATAAAAAGGGTGAAGTTATCGATCATAAGATTGCAGAGACAGTCATAAAGACAAACCGCAGGATGACATACACAAATGTAAAAAAGATTCTTGCAGATAAGGATGCCGCTGTGATTGAAGAATATAAGGAGCTTGTGCCTATGTTTGAAAAAATGGCAGAGCTTGCAGCAATTCTACGCAAAAAGAGAATGAAACGAGGTTCTATAGACTTTGACTTTCCGGAGACTAAAGTTGTGCTCGATGAAGATGGTCATCCGATAGATATAAAGCCGTATGACAGAAATGTGGCAACAAAGCTCATTGAGGATTTTATGCTTATAGCAAATGAAACTGTGGCTGAGGATTATTTCTGGCAGGAAATACCTTTTGTATACAGAACACATGACAAGCCGGACTCAGAAAAAATTGCAAAGCTTTCCACATTTATCAATAATTTTGGCTATACGCTTCATATTGGTGCTGATGAGGTACACCCAAAGGAGCTTCAGAAGCTTTTGATGAAGGTGGATGGCACAGATGAAGAATCTCTGATAAGCAGACTGACGCTGCGCTCTATGAAACAGGCACGATATACAACAGCATGTACAGGACATTTTGGACTGGCAGCAAATTATTATTGTCACTTTACATCACCAATCCGCAGATATCCTGATTTGCAGATACACCGTATCATCAAGGAAAATATCCGCGGCAGGATGAATGATAACCGCAGGGAGCACTATGAGTCTATACTCGATGCTGTTGCAAAGCAGGCAAGTGAGACCGAACGACGTGCAGAAGAGGCAGAGCGTGAAACAGTTAAGCTTAAAAAATGTGAATACATGTCAAATCATATTGGTGAATGCTTTGAAGGAGTTATATCAGGTGTCACGGAGTGGGGCTTTTTCGTGGAGCTTCCAAATACAGTTGAGGGACTTGTGCGCGTGACAGACCTGACAGATGATTTCTATGAGTTTTACGAGGATACCTATGAGCTAGCCGGTTCAGCCACCAATAAGAGATACAAGCTTGGACAAAAAATCAAGGTTTTTGTGGTCAGTACTGACAAAATTATGCGTACAATTGATTTTAAACCGGCGGAATAATATGACAATAATGACGAAATTTTTTATGATTTAAAAATACTTATTTGATTATCTGTTATTTGTCGGTCGTTGTGCGATAGATTTATTGAAAAAGATGTCATAATATATTATATAGTGTAAATAAAAAGAAATGTGAACCAGCGGTTTACAATAATTTACGTTTTAGATATTGGCAATTATAAAAAAATGTGTTAGTATTGTAAAGCAGTTTGAGGAAAGGAGATACCGACATGGCTAAGGAACCAAAGAAATTAATAGCCAACAACAAAAAGGTCTATCACGATTACTTTTTGCTTGAGAAATACGAAGCCGGTATTTCACTTGCAGGAACTGAGGTGAAGTCACTTCGAATGGGAAAGGGCAGCATAAAGGAGTCGTTCATCCGTATTGAGAACGGTGAGATTATCCTGTATGGCATGCATATCACACCATATGAGAAGGGAAATATCTTCAACAAGGATCCACTCAGACCTAAAAAGCTTTTGCTCCACAAGAAGGAAATCGAGAAGCTTTCATCAAAGATGAAGGAAAAGGGTTTCACAATTGTGCCGGTGGAGGTATACTTTAAGGGGAGTCTGGTCAAAGTAGAGATAGCACTTGCCAAAGGTAAGAAGCTTTATGATAAAAGAGCAGACATAGCCAAGAAGGATCAAAAGCGAGAGGCGCAGAGAAATTTCAAAATCAGAAATCTTGGTTAGCAAAAAATGAATATGGGCTAGTAAAGGTTTCGACGGGGCCCACAAGGTCCGGTGGACCTTGGCTTTGGGCGGACCGAAGCGGAGCGGAGAACATGGAGCGTAGCTGCATGTACCCCGCAAAAAAATTGAATATGGGCTAGTAAAGGTTTCGACGGGGTACATGCAGCTGGAGAAGCGAGTCGTATGGCGATGCGTTAAATGGCCAAATTAAAATTAAACGCTGAAGATAATTTAGCATACGCTGCCTAATGGCAGCAGTCTGACCTAGAGCACTCACACTTTAGGACCCAGGCTTCGACTATGTGAGAAACGACGTTGGCAAAGCTTTGAGCCATCGGGCGTATCATGAAGCTACTGAAACCACAAGGTTGTTTGTTATCGTGTGGCAGAGGGAATGTTAAATAATAAACTACACTCGTAGAAGGACAGGGAATTGTATTTCGGACACGGGTTCGACTCCCGTCTAGTCCACTCCTGAAACCCTTGATTTTACTGTATTTTCAAGGGTTTCAAAATATTAAAAATTGGTTTCAAATCATTTTACACCATTTTGAACCGTTATAAATCATAATAACTGGTGTCAAAATTGGTGTCAGAAAAGGCATTTGTATAGCGTAAAAAATAGGGTATACAGAAAATAATCTGTATACCCTAGACTTTTGTGATATAATTCTTTTTAGAATATATTAAGAGGGGATAAAGTAATGATATATTTGATCAATGATGTACGACAACATGAGAGACATTTTTGGAATTGCCTGCATAGTATCGCATCCCAAGAACAGATTCAAAGAATATTAGATGGGTGCAAAGTTATCATTAATGAATCTGAATATCGAATAATAGAAGAAGAAAAATCGTAAAAAATAGGGTATGTAGATTAATTTCTACATACCCTTTAAATTTATATAATTATAATATATAGCCAGAGTTTAAATGCATATGATACTAAATTTGCCAATATAGGAGTTACCAAAATTGTGGGTGCTTATAATCGTATAGCAGTTGCTTCTAAACAAAGCAATACAACAACAATTACATTTAATAGTAAATTTAAACAAACACCTTTTGTTTGTGCGACTGTTGAGCATTCATGGGCTGACTCAATACAATGTACAATAGATAGTTGTTCTGCGTCTAAAGCCGTTATTAAAGTGTATAATGGTTCTACTCAAAATGTAAATGTAACAGTGCATATGATCGCAGTTGGATATATTTAATTATTTATAATATAATGTATATTTAGGCACATAGTATTGATTATTTGATTTAAGAGAAACACTTTTAAACGCACCAGTTTTTGTTATTGTAAATGTCAAACTTGATATATAACCATCAGGTGATGTGCATGTTACAACAGTATTATTTATATAACTGCCTGCAACTATTTGAGACATTGGGATAACAAGAGTTGAAACACCATATGATTTATCACTATGACATTGCATAGATATCATTATCGTTTTTATCTTTTTATCATTAGGTAATTTAGAGCCATCCCAGTTTACCCATTTGTCATTATCTAAACTCTGGCAATTTAATATAAAATATCACAATTAAGATAATAAATATAAATATTATAACTATTCATTATAATAAAATATAATAAATATATGTATTCTCTTAATTATTTTCCAGAGTTTAGAAACTACGAATGAGAATTTAAAGAACTTATTAACGCCTAATTCTCAAAATCAAAGCATCAAAATGTTTGGTGGCACTAAGGTCGTAAATGTAACATCTGGAACAGTTTGCAAATTATTTACTTGTGCAGAGATAAATAGTCTTTTAGGGACATCCGATGCTACTGTATATAATACAGTTATGTTTGTGGCTAATGGTGATCCAAGAGCATCATTTTCAATACCTAGTTCCAGATTTAGTACTAATGATAACAGTTGGTATGTAATATTCAATACAGATACATCAGGTTACTATCGAGTAAATTATATGTTATTCTATTTTAAAAATTAAAATTTAAAAATTACATAATTTACTTGATATTTACCTGACGTATTTTAAGATATGGTAGTTATCCGAATGGTAAAATTAGAATATATATCCCTAATAAATATAAGTATATTATAATATATTTATTATATTGAATATGAATAAAAAGATATGCTTTCCATACCAATTGCTGACAAATCATTTGCAATCTTCATTCCTTTGAATACAGGAACAATAACAGAATTAACAGTTGATATAGCGCCATAACCAATACCTACGTCCATTATCCAACTATCATCTGGGTTATAAATGCGAGTTTTAATATACTCTCCTTTTGTATATCCAACAGAAAGTTTTATAATACCGTTTGATGGAATAGTATATTTATTATTGTTTGTGTATTTTTTTAAATCAATAGAATTATTATATTTCTTATAAGTTATATTACCTAAACTCTGGCTATACAAGACAAAAACATTCTAAATAGATATAACTTACAATTATATAACGTAAAAATAGGGTTGGAATTAACCAACCCTATACATTTATATTTTCAATATCAATTTGCCATGAATATAATATTCAGGTCTTTCTTCTTTATATAATTTCCATCGAAGAATATCGTCAAGAATTATAACAATACCTGATAAAAACATCCAAATCAAACTAAAAAATAAATTTATTTGACCTCCGATAAAACTAAATGGAAGAGAAGAGTAATCCCAAATATGCAATCCACATTGTAAGTTCCAATAAAAACCACCAATCGCTTCTGACAATGTTGCAATTAACATACCAAATATACATTGAAGAATAAAATCAGTTTTGATGTCAAATAAATTATTAATCAAGCCAATCATTATTCCTATAAACCCTGCCAACACAAACATTCTCCAATCAGATAATTTACCTTTATATAGACATTCAATGATAAAATATATTAAACCATATACAATAAATAATGTAGAATATTTTATAATTCTTTTCATAATTCTACCTCATATTATGCATTTAATGTTACAACTTTCTCGACTATCTTTTTACTCTGGTTCATTATCTCATTATATTTATCAAGATATTCGCCAGTCAACTTATCACCATACTTAATTGCAGCTATATCATCAGTTTTGTCAACATCGGAAATTGATAAAATATATAACTTAAGCTGATTAAAATATGTCTGATTAGTTGTTAAATTCATTGTCTCTTGAATATAAATTGCAGAAATAGTATCATAATTATATAAACCACATGATTCACCGTCAGCATGATAAGGAACTTCCATTCCAGTTTCTTTTGCAAGATTCATTGCATTAAGCATGTTACTCTGATCCTGAACTGTATATGAATAATGTTTTCCATTAACCTCCACACCATTCTCAATAGCAGTTTCACAAGCATTAGACATTTCAGAAATTTTATTATTTTTTGTGAATTCTAAAGCAAGTTTTTTCTGCTCAGCAATTTCTTCCTCTGTTAATTCTTTTTCTGGTTCTTTTTCTGGTTCAGTATATACAATACCTGTTGATATATAATATGTATTTTCTTCATCTGTGTTTTTATATTTAGTGGTAAAATTTGAAAAATCGCCCATAAGTTCATCATTATTTTCATTAATAAGATAAAATCCTGAAAGAGCTATATCTTCAGTAATGTTTTCAACTTCCAATTTATATATATCATTAGAGATATATGATAATTTTCCAATTGAAATAATTTCATTTTTATTAAATTTTAATTTATCCATTACAAATCCTTTCCGCAACGAAAAGATAATTTATATTCATTTTGTAACCAGAGTTTAGGTAATCTGCATTTGATTCATTTAGAAAGTCAACGAATTCAGGGAACAGGATATTCATTTTCATATATTAGCTATAAAACTGGATACAGACTTATAAATGTTATAGTTAATTATAATACTTCTAGCCAAGGAAATTATCGAGTAAATACAATTCAATATGACGATACAAATAAAGTGTATGTGGTATATTTAAATCAAACACTTGCGTCAAGTAGTTATTTGGTTGTTGATTTAATATATATGTCTGAATAAATCTTACTTCTTACCAAATACATGATACATTATAGTAAGATTAAATTTACCACTTGTAGCTGCACCAAGCCAATATTTAGCTACTCCTCTTGGGACATCAATAGTAGCGATTGTACTTGTCATTATTGTACTATTACACATAGGCTGTATTTGAACTGTATAAATTTCACTAAATTTATTTGACAAAACAAGACCATATGGCTGTCCTGCATTATAATATGTATATCCTAAGCTAACAGATATATCAATTGAATTAAAGGATAAAAAACCAATTTCTTCAATATAATCTCCTGATAAACGATACCAATCTTTTCTGGTGGTTGTTGATGTTTTTTGTTTCCAGTTTTTATCGCTTAAACTCTGGCAATATATCTTTTACGAACAGAAACCTTTTTGTCTTATAGTAGCCTCTATCTTTGTTTGATCAATAAGAACATATCTATTAACACTTTCCAAATCTGCATGCCCTAATAATTTTGCAATCACACCTATATCTGTATCACGTTCTGCTAATCTGGTTGCAAAAGTTGCTCTAAATAAATGTGGATGAACTCTGGTGACTCCACTAATTATACCTAATTTTCTTATCATACTTTCTATTGCAGCTTTGCATAATCTTGTAGGGTGTCCTTTCCTAGAAGCAAACAATGGCGTATTAGGCGCATATGTACAATATGTACCATTCATATTTATATCTTTTCGTTGCTTTAAATATTCGTTTAATCTCATTGCTGTTTTACCAGAAAATGCCACTGTTCGTTCTTTATTACCCTTACCTAACACTTTACATGTATAATTTTTAAAATCTACGTCCTCTAAATTAATTCCACATAATTCACTAACTCTAACACCAGTATCAAGAAAGAAATGAATTATCGCTAAATCTCTTGAATTTGTAGTATTTATCTTTAATAACTCAATTTCCTCATCTTTGAGAGGAACTTTGATACACTTTTTATATTTTACTGGTTCAACAATAGACATAGGATTGTCAGCTATCTTTTTGTGTTTATATAAATAACTAAACACAGAAGATAGATATTTTCGCTTAATATCCATTGTCGAACCTTTTACATTATTTTGAATCTTATATTTAACCATAAATGACAATACATCATCCGTTGTTATCATATTAATTTCTTTATGACAAAAATCACATAACTGATGAACAACTCTGATATATTGATTAATCGTACTTTCTGTTTTACCACTGCTTAATTTGCCAATCTTAAAATACTCCATCAATCTATCCGTAGTCTCGCCATTAACAGTTGTAACTTCAGTAGAAGATATGGTATCAACTGAAAAATTAAAACTGACCATCCAAAATGTGTCTTCTAAAAATTTTAAATCCTCTGTATTGAATCTTGTCATCCATACTTTCATACACTTCATTAACATCTCATCTTTCGCACTTACCATATTAAAAATACCTCCTCTATAAATAGAATATACGTTCTGGTATTATATTCTCTGTTTATAATTGGAAATAATTGGTAAAAACGAACAGATGTTCTTAGAAGCTATGTTTTTACTAAACCAGAGTTTATTTAATAATGACACTGGATTATTGTATACTATTGCAAGTAATCAAGATGATTGGACTACTTTTAGTACATTGCCCTTTTAAGAGCAGATATATATAATATAACTTTAATTAGTCAGAATTTATTGGGAACATCATCAACAGCAACTTTCGGCATTCGCGTTTTACAATTAATAAAACATGGAATTAATCTTATTTCTAATGATAAAGATGTATATAGTTGATTTAAAGCAGGGAGTATTTATGAATTTAAATGTAGTTTTATAAAAATATAATTTTATCTGCCGTAAACCCTATATTTACACTGACAAGTTGCATCTTTACCAAGTACTACGCTACGAAGCCACGAAGGTCTGTTTTGAATACTATTTCTTGCTGTATTGTAGACTATACACCATGAAGTGTAATTATTACTATCATAGTAATTTCCGTCTAAAAATAAGAATTCAAGATTCTTAGATTCTGATACTGTGAAAACGTAATCTCTTGTAATATATGAACCCCCGCCTGAATAATAAAGCATAAAATTTACTTTTAATTCTTGATAATTTTTAATATTGGATATTACATGCTCATTAACATCTTCAAATTCTCCGATTTTTTTCCAATCTTGCTTATTTGAAAGATCACCTAAACTCTGGTTTAATGCAGCTACGGTAGTAGCATCAGCAGCATATCCAGTCTCAGTCGCACTTGTACTTGTAGTTATTCCTTTTATTGCGCCCACTTTTGTCTGAGCAGTTTTCCCATCATTGAATTCAACATCGTTTGCGTGAGTCCAAAATGATATTCTATGCCACAATTTATCAGCAGCACTCCAAATTCTATAAAATTTTCCTGTTACTTTTTTTTCACTAACAGCCATTTAAATTCCTCCTTTATAATAAAAAGAGACACATTTAGTGTCTCAAGATTTAAGTTCCTATTTAATTGTCTATCCATGTCATACCATTTGTAGGTGATTTTGGTTCGTTACCAGTTTCAACTCTATTACATCTATCAAGAGTAATCAAATAGTTTTGTAAAGAGTAAATTCTATTTTGAACCATATTAAAATAATCAGAATTGATTGAGGTAATATTACTCGTATTACATAACTTTGATGCATTATCATAATCACCTTGATCAATATAATTCTGAATACTAATCATAATATTTTTACTTGGAATATCTACATCTGATATGAATGGTAAATCGTCTATACTATTTGGAAAGACTGAATCTATTTTATAACTCATTTTATACCTCCTATCCAAACATCTGAATTATTGGGAGTAGAAGGTTGACTTTCCGTATAAAATACTGATTGTTTAATTGTTTTTGCATATATTTCCGCATTTCTTATTTCTTCATTTAAAGCATTAAAATCCGAGCAATCAGGTATACATTGCCTAATATTAGGATTTGCATTAATTAATTTTGCAGCAGAAATATAGTCTTTATTTTTTTGGTATTCTTTTATTCTGTTAATTAGTGTCGCATCTGAATTAGTCACATTTCTGTAAGTCTTTTTGTCCATTACAGCAGATGGAAAATTAGAATACTCATGTGTATAATCTGCCATACGGTTTCTCCTTTATTCTTCATATAATGGATAAAATGTATGCATTGTGATGGATGTTGTTCCATCTGTTAAATTTAATGTTATTTTATCCGTAATATATTGTTTTATTTCTGATTCTCCTATTTTAGCGTAAGATACTTTCATATATTCTTTCAACCAAGGTACAAGTCGTCCAATTTCAATACTTATATTATCAGTTAATCTTGCGTCAACAAATAATTCATACTCAGCTCTTTCAAGAGCAAGACTGTCAGATGAAATGTTTTCATATACATCACCTGATTTTACATCTAAACGTTCTTCACCAAGTTTCTGTACAGTAAAAGGAGAATCTTTTATTACCTTTAATGATACAGTATCAACATTGTATTTATCTTGAAAATATTTTTTTGTATATTTAGTTGTAACTGTACCATCTGCACAAGTATATTGGTCAGAACTTACAGAACCATCTACTAAAGCTGAGAGGGCGTGCGCTTGCCATGTACCTTGTGCATAAAAACGCTTTATCCATGTTTTATTTTGATATGTTTTTCTAAATTTAAAAACATATACTTTCCCAGCAGGTAAATAATTTGCATCTAAAGGTTTATCAGTATTTTCATCATAAATCTGGATATTCCCTAGATCATTTATATTGATATATTGTGTTGAAGAATTTGTACTTGGAATTTTAATTGCAATTAAATCTCCATTAGAATAGTCTTTGTGATATGCTTTCATATTAACAGTATAAGTAGAATTTGAATTAGTAACATCTTCTGAATAGAAATCTACATCAAATGTCTCGCCCCATACATGTACAACATTTCGTACATTAGAATAGTCAGTTGAAATTGACTCAGAAACTAGACAATTTTTAATATCATCATTAGTCATAATAATATTATCTTCTTTGCAAGAAGGCGTTAATCTGGTCATAAAAATGCCATTTTCATCAAAGGCTGAATCAAAATTTGGATATAATTCTGTTATATCTGTTATCATACTTGATACATTATCTCCAACAGAAAATTCAAGATCATATGGCACACAATTCCAATAAGGGTGTGACGCTCTGTAAGACATATAATCTTTATTAAATTCTTCTAATCCTTTAGATTCTCCAATATCATCAACAATATAATCTTTTATACCGCCTAATTGTGTTATCGTAGATACTAATGAGTCTCTGATTGTATTATATACTAATGGAGTACCATCATCAGTTTCTTCATAAGCTGGGATAGTAGTAGTCAACGCACTTAATTGCCCATTTTGAGTGCCATCTAATCTGTTCCACAAATCACCACAATTAATAGTTAAACTATTACTATCCACAGAAATAGAAGAATTAGTATCAGTTACAATAAAACATCCTTCGTTATACCATTTATATTCCGACATTCGTGGAGTTTTAAGTCCAATTTGAAGCATGATCTTTTTATTCATCCACATTCTTGCTCGTTCTGAAGGTGCCATTTTATCGCCTATTGGGAACATACTAAAAGAATATGTGCGCCTCGTATTTGAACTTGAGTCGATTGAGACTGAACCATAATCTGTTGTAAATTTTATTTCATCCACAATACAATTATTGTTATCAAATACTAAAATCTTGTATAAATATTCTACCCATTTTGAAAAAGCAAGTTTCTTATCTAATGTACTTATATTTGACATACAAAATCCTCACTTTCTTTAATATTCAATCCATACAAGATTATTCTTTGGCATGAATGGTTCATTATCATCAATGATAATATCTTTATCATAATTACTGTATTTCTCATCAGAAGGAGTTTGAACATAATTACCATTTTTACCCCAAAATTCAGAAGAAACATTGCTAAGTCCTGATTCATATAAATCTTCTTCATTGGTATAATCACCTGACTCGTACCACTGAAAATCAATAATTCTATGCTGCCAATGTCCGTCCATCGAATCTGTTGGGCTTCCATCAACATTAATCATCCACATACGTCCATCAAATGATTTTAATATTTTAGGCATACCATTTGTAAGCCAATTCATAATATTTTTTTGATAATCAAAAGACTTTTCAAGTTCAAAATCACAATTATCATTCATAGGTACAAAATATCCACTTACTTCACCAGAATCATAATTTAGATTGCCAAATGTATGAGCAAATGGGTATCTATACATAGGAATTTCCTGCTTTGTTAGCTTATAATTATTTCGTGTCGTGTCAATACTTCCTATATCTAATATAGTTCCGTAATTATGAGTCAAATCTGAGATAAAAATGCCATCAAATGAAACCATGATTTCCTTTATATCTCGTCCATTCTCTACGCCATTTAAAAGACTAACACAAGCATATTCATATGTTTTTTTGTTTTGAACAATATTATCAATATAAGTAATATCAAAATCTTCAATTTTTTGTATTGCTTTTCTATATATAGTTGTCCACGTAAAATCACCCTTTAAACGTTTTTGAATAATAATGTCAGAAGTATTATTAAGTACATACTCAATATTTCCTGCTGATAAGCTATGTTCATAACTAGCTGATAGTATAGAATTATTATTCCATGTGGTATCAATCTCTTTTGATTCTTCCATATTACTATCAGCACTAATTACAAATGTATCAAAATCAGCATTGCCAATTTTTGTTTGTCTTATATCATCTACATTAGTAGGGGTAGGAGAGTACGAATAGTCTGCCCCTAAAAAAGTTGAACCTAAAATTATCATTGCACATCTCCTCCTTTCTACTGTATTGTTATCTTAAATAAGCTGTCTTGTCTTGTAATGAAAATTGTATAAAATTGATTTGCAGTTAATTTTTGTCTTGGGCTATATAAAATATAATGATTTAATCCGTTGGAAACATCTAATTTAAAATAATCCAAACCTTCATATATATAGTGATACAGTAAAATTTTATCTACTTCATTTGCTTCAGACCAAATAAGTCCAGGCTTAAAGTTTTTTGCTTTAATTCCAACCTTATGACCTGATTCTATAAGTAATCCCTCATTGTATTCTACAAAGGTATTTGAATTATTAAACTGTAACACACCATTCGATATTGTATATGAATCTGTAGCAACACCATCAATTGAAACAATATTAGAGGTACATTGTACATATCCACCTTTATAATTATTTTTTACATCGAAAATACCTGAATAATTAGAAGAATTATACTGAGTATATATTTTTACAAAACCAGTATCTATTTCTACCGAATCTACAGTAATACCAACACACCTTAAATAATAAATCTGTTCATTATCTAAACTACTATATATATAAGTAGGAGTTTGATTATATACAGTTCCACTATTAGATAATTCATTATATGTGGCATCATACAAATAAAAAATGTACGATTGTAATTTCCTGTTTTCTTTCTGAGAATAATTAACTGTAGCATTATATGATGATGACTTTACATAATTTGTCCCATTATTTAATCCGCTAAAATTAAAAGTAGGGGTAGAATAACAAGTAAACAATATCTTGTCAGATAGACTTGATTCATTATTATTCTCATCAAAAACAGATATTTGTATTGTATATGACGTTCCATTAGTTAATATATTCCCACTAATCGGATGTCTAAATCTCATTTCTGAAATCGTTTCATCTTTTATAACTTCATTAGTTAATGCATTCCTGATTACAATTCTATTCTTATATGGTTGATTTCCTATATAAGAAAAGGAGAAAACGTAACCAGCCGTAGCATCAAACGGTATAATTTTACTGATAGCAGGCTTTGCCATAATTTTCTCCTTTCAAATTAACCTATCCAAACAGCATTACTGGCAGGTGAAGTTGGCGTTGTTGATGAATAAGTAAAAGTTGTCTTTGTATCTACTAAATCTTTTAGTACTTTTCCTTGGTAAGCTGACAATGACTGATCGGTTGCAGTTGAGGTGAGATTATTTTGTACTCCACGCCAAGTGTTTGTATCAGTTTTCTTAAATCCCCAATTACTAACAGTTGTTGAAGTAACGGCAGTAGCCCCACTAGCAATACCGTTAAGTTTAGTCACCATATCTTTTGACATAAGACCATTTGCACTTGTAGTAGCAATAGCATAAGTAGTGTCTGTAAATTTTGCATTTGCAGGTACATTACTATTCACAGTATGACCATTAACTGTCGATGAGTTTCCACCATTGGCAGGCATACTTGTTGGAAAATCTGTAATCTGAGATTTAGTATGAGTATGAGAAGCACTGGCATAACTACCTTTAGCTTGATATTTGTCATCATGATTATGAGTAGAACTTGCATATGAGCCAGCTATTTGCGCTCCAATATTCGCTCTAGCATTGGATTTTTCGGTATCTGTTAATCTCTGAGAAGCAACAGTAGAAACAGCTTTAAAATTCCCAACATTGCCAAGCCCAATTTCACTTGCAGAATATGTAGGTTTTGTTTTCTGTTTTGCCCAACTAGGTACATCACTTGCAGGAAGTGATGTAGGATAAGATGGGAGAGTAACAGTAGTACCAGACTTATATTCTGTAGTACCGATTTTTACGCTCTGAACTGCACTATCAGCTTTATTTCCCTGTGCTAATGTGGCTTTAGAAGATAGAGCAGTATCAAGTCCTGTTATATCTGAAGTTGCATGAGAATGGTTTTTCTCAGCAAATATATTTTTCAAATTTGTTAAGAAGGTTTTTAATCTTCTCAAACTTATTCCATTTGTTTCTTCGTTAGTCATGAAAACCTCCTTATTAAATAAGGACAGAGAAGGATATCTCTGTCCCCCTTAATTGTTTTAATTATGCAAAAAGACCATTAATCTCCTCATCTGTTGCCTCAACATATGTTGTTGCCGCAATTGTATCTACTCTTTTTGCTAAAGCATTAACATTACTCTGAGCATCAGTACCAGCTTTTTTAGCATCTGCAATAGCCTTAGTTGTAGCACCTTCTGCTCCAAGAGATGCCTTATTTGCAGCTACATCAGCCTTTAAGTCTGTTATATCAGCTTCCTGAAGTGCTGTATCAGCCTTTTTCCCCTGCTCAGCAGTTGCATAATTCTTAGCAAGACCATCGGCATACTTGTTAGCCTCGCTAATTGCCTCACTCTTTGCTGTTGCAATAGCACTTGAGAAGTCAACCGCTCCAACCTTCTTATCAATGTAAGCAACGATTGTAGCAGAATCCTCACCCTCTGGAAGTGTACCTACTAATTTTGCAAGATTGGCAATATCTGTTTTATTTGCCTGAATAGAAGAGTTCATTGCAGATGCTCCGCTTTCATGGGTTGAAATCCAATCAGAAATCTCTTTCAGTGTATCATAAGCGGCTGGTGCATCAGCTACAATAGAAGCTACTGCGTCAGCAACTTTCTTATCTACAGAACCCTCACCTGTACCGTTAAGTACACCAATAGCATCAGTATTAGCCTTAATAGACTTCTTTATTTCTGTATCATTATACTCTGATGCTGTAATCTTACCTTCAATCTCTGTTTTAAGTGCTTTAATCTGAGCCTTTACAGAACCCTCAACTGTGTCTTCTCCATCAAGTTTATCAGTAACAGCTTTTACCTCTTTAATTGCGTTATTTACTGCTGAAAGATCTGTATCAGGCACTTCTACACTAAATGTAGGTGCGTCAGTCTCACCAGGAGTTTCTACCTTAAAGAATTTTAATGTTCGTCCTTCAATTGCTACAGATTTAATTGATTTTGCATCAACTACCTTATCTGCGTCAGCAACATACTTTTTAATTGCCTCATCATACTTTCCTAATTTTGCGAGGGTAATAATCTTTACTTCTGTTGTTGCCATTTTTGTTTCCTCCTTAATAATTATTTTTTACATAAAAATAACTGCTATAAATAGCAGTTAATAATTATTGAAATAAATTTTCAATGTCAGAATCAGTTACCACTAAAGATTGTATTTTCTCATCAATCTTGGTATCAATGGTAGTGCCTAGATTCTGTTCTAAATATTCATTTGTTATTGTTTTAACATATTCAGAAACTTCAGCTTTTGTAATTAAATCCAATGTTTTAAGCTTTGCTTCAAATAAATCATTTGTTATATACTGATTATCTTCTAAATATTGTGTAGTCACTGATTTTAATACATTAACTGCACCATTTGATAAAGTATATGTTATAATTTCTTTTGCAGAAATGTCCTTGACATAACTGATACTATCTGTTTTTTCTACTAAGAATAAATGATTTGATGCTACTGTAAATAATGTAGGATATTCATTAAATATCTTATATACACCTGTTACAGAATATATACCATTATCCAAATCACCTATTATTAAATTACCATCTTGAGTACCAATTTTGTTAATTACAGGTCTATGATCAATATTATCATAATCAATAGGGCTTCTACTATCAGATAATGAATTAACAGTATATTTTCCGTTTTCTCTATTAACGATATATCCGCTATAAATATTATCATTAGCGATTGCCACAATCTGACCAACATATGTATCAGTATTTTTATTCAGAGTTTCTTCGGCTTCAATAATACTGTCAAAACAATAAACTTTTGATATTATCCTAAGTAATGATAAATCTTCTTTTATAAAATACTGTTCATGAGTATCTTTTGTAAAGACAATATCATATTGGTCAATCTCACCAGAATCTATCTTCCCCTGAATATCATCATAATTGACATAAGCATATTTGACTCTATTACCTGCCATAATAGCCTCCTTTCCTTATTATTTTTTATAATATAATTGGAATTAAGCCATCTTTGGTCTGTTGGGCAATAGTATCGCCTAAATCATTAATAGCTATTTTATCGCCAATTGGTTTATCATTTGCTGTTAAATAAAGCTCAGATGTTTCTTTGTCCAATTTAATATTATCAGCTTTTGAACTATCATAAGTCTCTGCGATTTTATTGGCTGCTTCTAATTTAACATCTAATTCGTTCATTTTCTGATCAATAATTGAAAGAGAAGAATCAGAAACAAATCCATAGTAATCAGCCAAAGGCTTTATTGATATGATTGCTTCACTTGTATTTAATGAGTACTCTTTTAATTCTTCCATATCGACTTTGTTTAGTGTAAGATGAATTCGGATATCACCCGACTCTTTTGTTAAATTAGTATCCATTTCAATGACATACTTCATAAATCCTTCTTTGTCTGTTTCGGCTTTTGTCAAATTAATTACATGAACAATGTTATTTTGATCAATATATTTCAATAAAACAGAAAAATCTTCTAAATTAATATCCTCATAAGTAGTGGGTATATAAAATTTTACTTTATCAACCAATTTATCTCTCTGATAAATAACAGATTTATTAGTCACTGCTAATGTTTTATCTGATCGCATTAAAAATGTGTACATATAAACTTTCCTTTCTATACAGCATCATCTATCCAAATTAATCCTTTTGTGGGTGAGTCGGGTTGCGTAGTATTAACAACAGTTTCTACACCACCATTTTCTGTTCCAACTGTAATAGATGAAAGAACTTCATTAGTCTTAGAAATTAACGAAATAGTTTTTCCTAAACAAGTTAGAGATGAGCCGTATGTTTTTTTTATATTATTGCCACTTTCATCCCCAGTGGCTTTAGTTGCGCTGTTCGATGAATCAGCATATTTTGTAGATATATCTTTGCAATTAGTCCATAAATTACTACCATCGCCAATTTTTAAATATCTATTTCCGTTACTGTTTAATTCTGCAACTAACTCACCATCTTCAAGTACTGTTTTGTAGGCAGTAAGAGCAGAAGTAACACCTCTCTTGATTTTAAAAATAACATTAACAAGATTATTAGCCATTTACTGCCACCACCTTTCTACTATTTGACAATACCGCCATCGAGAATAAGTGTATTTGCACCATTTACTAAATAATCTGTATTTAATGAGGTTACTGGGATAGTAATATCTGATGAACCATTAAATGAAGTAGCAGTACCAGTTGCACCACCAGAAATTCCAATACTACGTGCAGTCTGCAATTTTGTAGCTGTGCTTGCATTACCTGATAAACTTCCTTTAAATACACTTGCAACAAGAGTACCAGCCGCAGTATCAATATAAATACCCGTATCAAATATCTGACCGCTAGTATTTGTAGAACCACTCATTGTACCAGTAACATATGCTTTTGCGCTATTATTTACCGTATTTGTAACTTTATTATCAGTAAAAACTGCATTACTTGGTACGCTTACGCCAATAGTAAAACCACTTGATTTAATAATTCTGCCAGTCGTTCCGTCAAAAATAGGAACTGTATTAGCCGTAACAGAGGTTGCACTACTTGTCACAGTTCCATCCAAATTTGCTTGAACTACTGTCCAATCAGGATCATTAGCTTTTTCTCCTGACTGAACACAAATAATCATATCACCAATTTCACATTTATTCCCTGCATAAGTACCTGCTGTAACAATTTTATAAGTATCGCCAACATCATGAGTATTTGGAAGAGCAGTAACAGTACCATTTGTACCCAATGTACCTTTAAAAGTCATTGCTTCACTTGCAGTTAAAAGTTTATCTACAGCATTTTTTACAAAAGCAGTTGTAGCAATTTGTTCTGTATTTGTACCTAAAGCTGCTGTTGGTGCTTTTGGTATTCCTGTAAAAGTTGGTGAATTAAGTGGTGCTTTAGAAGGTATAGTGGCAACTGCTGACTTATCAGAACTTGTCATATGTATATCTGTATTATTTTCATGCTTTCGAAGCGTAGAAGTAATCAGTAATATTAATTCTTTTATTCCAGTTTTACCTAAATATTTTAATTTTGGCATAATTCCTCCTTCCTCGATTAATAATTAATCCAAACATCATCATCCCTTACACCATCAGTCGGTTGTTCAGTGCTGTAAGTTAATTTATATCCATTTAATACAGTGTTTCCACCTAAAACTTCAGTCCACATTGCATCAATTTCACTTGCAGTATATTCTTCAAAATTAGATATAATATCTTCGGATGTTACACCTAATTTCTGCCATGTGCCAGTTGTTTCGCTTGCAGAAATTAACGAATATAAAACACCATTTGATGAATTAACCCATAACTGTCCAACATCATAATTATAATCAGAAGATAATGGAGCAGTACTTTTTACAATAGTTGAATTTGAAGAACTGTATTTTAAGTTATTCCATGCAGTTACACCATCACCAACTTTATACTTTCCATTATCCTTTGTATTATCAACTACTATACCCATTTCACCAGCAAGAAGAATTGGGTTTAGTTTTGCCCAATTTGCTGCTGTACCATGTTTTATAATTACTCTGACATTTAAAGTATTTGCATCTGCCATTACTTAATTTCACCTCCATTCACAATTTTAATATCATGCCAATCATTACCAGGAGAGAGTTCGTAATATTTTAAATCAACAGAATCCCATCTATACTGTTTATTAGCTTTATCTCCTTTAGTTATGATATATATAACACCTTTTTCTCCGATAGTAGGAAAATCATAAATTGAAGCAAATTCAGAGATCTCAGCTTTTAAATCCCATGAACCAACTCTTTCAGAAGATATTTTATCCAATACTTCCTTATTATCATGTGAATGTTCTTTGTTTTTTAAAGAATACTTATCTGATAAATCAACATCACCAGTACGCCCATCAACGCTCGATACACCTGAAACAGCAGTTCCATTTCCACCACTAAATTTAATGTCTTCAATCATATAAGCATTTGAACTACTTCCCATTGGATATACAATATGTACTATATCCCCAATAGTAAGAGCACCATTATATTTTGTATTAAATTTACGTTCTGCATCATTGTATCGAATAACATATTTTTTTGTACCGATTATATCTATAATGACACCCACATATGTTTTATCATTTATATCATTATTACTATTTTGAGATATGTTTTCGAGTCCTTTAACAAATAAATTTTGAGTATCCATTTCCCTCCTTTCTAACAAATAGAAGAGAGTAGTAGATATCTACCACTCTCTTAAATATTTATTATTTTTTATTTACATAATGTAATGAAGCTTGATAAAAATCATTAGCAAACTTATTAAGCTGTTTATCGACTACATCTGTAATAGCCTTTGCGTCGCTTACACTACTTACATTAGGACAATTTAGATTAAGTGTTACATTCGGAGCAAAGTTATTCCTAGTAACATTCTGACCAATTTTACTAGCATCAAAATTCATCTTAGGTGTATTCATTGGCAGATCACCTAGACTAATTTTACTCATTTTCTCCATAATTTCATTCTGAACTGGAACTAAATGTAATGTCTTAGCAAGATTTTCAATCTGTTCCTCAGTAAGAACAGCTTCACCTTTTTGTGCAATAATAGGTACTTCATCAGCTTCAAGCCCATTAGTACCTACATCCTGTACTAAATCAAAAGCCTTATCTTTTGGAAGAGCTTCTATCTTACCAAGCTCAAGACCTTTATGATAACGTTTAGCATAACCATATTTACCTTTTTTCTTAGGATTATCTTTTTCGAGCTTGTTCTTTGCTTTTGAAGCATTAGCTGGAGTACCAGCATTTGCAATCCATTTAACAACAAAATATTTGTTGCCAATTTGTGTAAAACCATTTGCACCCTTGGAAGTATAATCACTAATATGGCTTGATGCCTGACCACTTGTGCTATAACCTTTTTTACTTAGTTTTTCATAAGTCCAATAATCATTAGACTTCAGCGCAGGTTTATTCGGGTTATTATTTTTATCATAAACTGTCTTTGGTTTGGTCGATACTGTCGCACTTCCACCCGAGCTACTACCTCCACCAGAACTTGCAACACTTGAAGAAGCAGAGGCAACACCAGCCGCAGCATTTTTAGAAGCTTGTACTTCCGTATTGGCAGCATTTACAGCAGCATCGGCTTGTCTCTGACAAAGTTTTTCATACTCTGATGTAAAATTAGTAAGTGTTTGTAATCTACCGCTTAACACTTCAGATTCCCAATTTGCACCAAGAATTTGTGAAGCATAGAGCTTATTCTTTTCATCATCGTATTTAGAAGTACAATCTTCCCATTGCTGTTTTAAATTATTATAATAATCAACTTTTTCTTCATAGCTTGTTTTTAGCTGTTCATTACTATTAATTTGTGATTCAACAGCAACATATTGATTTTTGAAATTTTCGATATCCGCAAGATTGTTTGAAAGAATTATACGTTGATACTCTGATCCTAAGTATTGCTTAAGATTCATCGCATCTTGTGCGTCCGAAAAAGCATCGGATATTTCATTCCACTTATCTTTAAACTCATTAAGAGTGTCAATATAATTATCAATATCGTCTTGTTGTTTCTTTAGATTAGCAACATCTACATCATATTGTGCATCATGTAATGAATCTTGTGCATCACGAATAGCAGAATCGTCTGTGCTATATACAAATTGACCATCCTTTAAAAGATATTTTGTCTTTTGAGAATTTGCTTTATTCAGATTGTAAATAGCTTCTTGTAACTTTTTCTGACGTTCATATTCATCATTTTCATCAGACATAGCGTCAATAATATCCTGAATAGAATCTTTTCTCTTATTAGCTTTTTCGATTTCATCATCATATACTTTTTGAATTGCTGATAAAATAGAGTCGTATTTATCTTTCTGTTCGTTAAGTTTATCATTATTCTTCTCAATAACATCAATCTTATCTTTCCATTTATCAATTTCGTCATCGAGAAGTTTTGTGACACCTTTAAGTGCAGCATCATAGATAGATTTTTGCTCATCAATCATGTCCTTGACAGCAGAATAGTATTTACTAGCAGAAATTTCACCATTCTTATACATTCTTTCAAGTTCATCAGAAACATACTGTGAATACTGCTGATATGTTATCTTACCTGCTTCGAGACGAGCTTTCTGATAAGCCATGAATTTATCAAGATATTCTTCGTTCTGCTTTTCGGCATCGCCGCCAGAATTTTTACCACCAGAGCCACCTGAACCAGATTTACCAGAAGATTTGTTGTTTTTTAGCTTATTGTTATAGTTATTGGTTACACCTTTACTAGGAGTATACTTTCGTTCCTTACCACTTGAATCTGTTGGAGTAGTACCGAATTTCTTATAATCTACTTTTTGTGCTGCTATATTAGAAGATAAAACTTTACCAAAACTAGATATAGCAGAGCCAATTGATTTAAGAGAAGAAGAACTTCCCTTAATATCATAAGTTAGGTTCGGAATATCACCGCCAACAATCTCTTTACCACCAATTTTAATAGCTGAGAAATGTTCAACTCCATTTACTTTTGGAGCAAAATTTATTGTAGCTTTGAAATTGCCTATCTGACTACCAAGTTCAGCAAATAATGTACTTACAGCATTTGCCATCTGTTCAATAGAAGCGTTAGTATTACCTGCTATTGCTTGCGATGCTAAAGCTTGATTATCTACACTATTAGTAAGACTATTTGCAATCTCGGAAGTGGTTGTTCCCATAGTACTTGCAATCTGGTCAGCCATATAACCGCCATTTTGAACAATATAAGCTAAATCCTCTGCAATAACCTGTGCATGAGCAGTAAATTCATCTGAACCAGCCGTAATAGCCCCACTTGTAATCTGTTCAAGCGAATAGATACTGTCTTGATACTGATTGATGCCTTCAATAGCCGAAGCTAGGTCACTCTGAGCATTGTCAAGAGCTTGGTTTGTTCCATCAGATATAGCTTCACCATTTTCATTCCATGCTGCTGAATTATTTTGTAAATCATCCGTAAGAGCAGACAACGTTTCAGCCATAGAAGTATACCCATCAAGATATTCCGTAGCTGATATTTCTCCCTTATTATAACTATTAATAAGGTCTGACATACCAGAAGCCACTTGCTGTGTAGAATCCGTAAAGAATTGTTGTGCAGCCGCAGCTTGATCCGTAAACTCACTAAAATCTGTATTAGCTAATTCATTTCTAATAGACTCAAAATAATCATGCGCTGAAATTTTACCATTCTGAAATTGCTGACTAAGATACGAAATACGATCACCAAAATCTGAACCATTAAAGAGAGTAGAGAAGGAAGTCGGTGTTTCTTCTGATGCTGCATTTTTAGTTTCTTCGATTTTCTGTTTTAATTCGTCCCAAGATAGAAGAGTACCTTCTGGAATTTCAAGTTTACTTGCAACTTGTAAATCATCTAAAGACAATTCTCCGACTTTATCATCGAATTCATCTTTTAGTTTACTTTTTACATTATTAACCATAGTATCAATAGAAGATGTTGTTGCGCCATCTTTATCTGTTGATATACCAAAAATCAATTTAATTGCTTTTTGTGTATCAGGAGCAAGTGTACTAATTTCATCTAAGAAGGTTTTAAGTTTTTCCTGGTACTCATTAACTGTAATTTCTCCATTATTAAATTGTGTCTGAATACCAAACATTACTTCTATTTTTTTTAAAACATCTTTACCATCAGATGTTTGGAATAGACTTAATATATTATCTTGTATATATTGTTTTGCATCTTCCCAAGAAGAAAAGTCTAGTTCACTCCAATCTAAACTATTAACAATATTTTGAATTGTAGATTGCATATCGTCAGACATAGTTTTATAAGAATCTTCGGTGTCTAACCATGCCGCAATAGAACCAGTAAGCGAAGACCAATTAGCCTTATTTTTATCTTGCACACTTTGAATCTTATCATTTAATTCGGAAATGTCGCCTTCATATTCTGAAGCAAGATTTTCAACATTTGCTTTAATCGTCTTTTTAGCTTTTTTAATATCCTCTTCTGATGAATTTATTTTTATATTAAATCTAACTGGGACATCAACTCCGTCTTTATTCTCATAATCAGGCGTTAATTCTTCATAATCAATATTTGCATCTTTGAGAATCTTCAGATAATCATCTTTCATTTTTGAAAGAGTTTCTAAATTTTCTCCCTCCACAGATATCATAGATTTTTCTAATCCGTCTATAAAGTTTTTCGAAAAATCATCAGACTGAACATCTCCAAGGCTATCAATTAAAGTTTGACGCTGTTCTTTTAATTCGTCTATTTGTTTTTTATAATCATCCGACTTGTTATTTGCGTTTTTGTAAACAGTAGGTAATTCATCAGCAATTTCTTGATTTTTTAATGCTCTTTCCGCTTCAATTAAATTGTTTAATGAACCAACAATAGTATCTACATTTCCGCTCAATTGGAGGATTGCATTACCATTTTCATCATAATGTCTACTTAATGTTGGGAATGCTTCTGCGAGTTGATTACTCAAATCTAAAAATTCTTTATAATCATCGTCATTTAATGATAAATTTTTACCAGAAAGCTGATCAACACCTTGCGCAAGTTCAGCATATCTTTTAGCAGAATCCGAAACTAATTGACTATGTTCTTTATAATTATTATTTAACTCATCAATTTTTTGTTTAGCTGTTTCAGCTTTTTCGGCAAGAATTTCATCTTGTCTAATCCAATTTGATATTGCGGTTATAATTCCACCAACAATTAAAGAAGCTCCCATTGTTATTGCTGCATTGAGTGCTGTAGTTGCAACTTGTAACGCAACTGTTTTCAATGTCGCACCAACAAGAGATGAAGTATATCCAAGCATTCCAGCCTTTGATCCATTTAAATTGGTAAGATAAGAACCAAGTTTTGAATTGGTCAGACTAATTGCTTCACAATATTCCTTTTGCTTTTCTGAATTTGAACCTGATAATTTGTTATATTCACCAATTGCAGTATGTACTTTTTTTAATCCAGTAATATTACCTTGAAGTGATGTGTTATATCCTGTTAATGTTGCTTCTTGTCCTTTTATCTTTGTAAGATAATCAGAGAGAGAATCATCACATATACTTAATATATCATTCCAATGTTCTTGTGTAAGACTATTATCTTTTACGGACTCATTATATAAATCAATAACCGTCTTTGCATCTGAAAATGGCTTTACAACTTCTGTATCTATACCAGAAAATAGATTTTTTAATGTGTCTTGTTTGAATATCGTACTAATAAATATTATCTGATTGTTTGATGATCAGATTGTGTTTGTATATAATTTTTGGTATAATATAGAAAAATATATTTGGAGGTATATAAAATGAATCAGTGTCCAAAGTGTAAGAGTATATTAAATAATGATGAAAAAGCATCTGGAAAATGTTTTTCGTGTGGTGCAACTTTTGAAAGTAATCTTCCGCAAAATACTATATCGGAAATCAATTATAATGAAAATACAATAGCAAAAATGATTAAGGTTATAGCAATTGCCATATTAATATTAGGTACTATTGGAAGTTTTGCTTCATCATTTCACGATGTATATGGAAAAAATGAATTTTCTTTTGCAAGTTTTATAATCCCTGAAACAGTTACTATTATAAGTGGTGTTATATTTTTGGGATTCAGCGAAGTAATTAAACTTTTACAGGAAATAAGTAACAAATTGAAATAGGAGAAAATAGTCTAAACAAATATTCAGACTACACCAAGATGAATTAGGATAGAAGAGCAGTGAATGATATGTTACTGTTCTTTTATTTTTACATAAAGAAAACACCTAGCAAATTCTAGGTGTTTTCCCATACAGTTTATAACCATTGGAATATATTCAGTTTCACTTATAAATAAGTGCGAATACATTGAACCCAATGTACAACGAAAGAATAACACTATGTTAATTCTCTCGCAACAGTCATATTTATTTTGTATCTTTATAATATATTATATTCATCCTCTTGTCAATAGGTTAATCAATATTATATACAATTTTTACCATTTCTTTTATATCACTTATTGTTGCTTCATCTAGATCACACATTTTTTCTGTTAATCTAGCTTTAGATATGCATCTAGCATGTTCAACTTTAATATATGAAGTTTTTGACATAGCAGGATGTGAAAATTCTATTTGTGTATCTAATTTCCTCTTTTTGTTTCCATTTTTATCATATGCTGCGGTTAAAGGAATTATTAATACAGTAGGACTTTTCATACATTTACTAGTGTCTTTCGCAATTATAACAGGTCTGCTTTTACCATTTTGTTCACTACCAACATTCTTTCCTAACGCACATCCATATACTTCCCATTGTTTAACCGCTCTTGGTTTAAACTTTCGCCACTTTGTTGTTTTGTATTTATCTTGCCTATATTTTTCCGATGTATCCATTAATATTTTCTCTTTAGTCCATTGCAGAATAGGAATTGCTATATCTGCATTTACACTTGTTATGACATTTTCTATCTCTTTCAATAAATTTTGTACTTGTTGCTTCTTTGTAATATATTGAGCCATATAACAATTCTCCTTTGGTAATTTATACCAAATATTATACGACAGAATACTACATATTTCTATCAGAACATATATTCTACGATTTCATGAAATAGGGAAGAGTAATAAAACATATATTCCGAATGGTAAAATCTTCCTCAAAGTAGTATAATATAATTACAAAAATACGAAGGAGGTATTTATTATGGGACAATCTAATCCTGGTGGAACACACTATCAAGATCTTTTAAGAGAATATGAAAGGAATCTTTATAATGCACAAGCAAAAGGAGATAAAGGTGAAATTGATCATTGGGAAAGAACCATTGATGGTTTAAGACAAGAAGCTGCAAATAGAGGTATTTACATTTAGAAATAGTATGGGAGAGTAAAAGACTTGTCAAAAGATGAGTCTTTTATTTTGGGTTGAGCAGAAAAGAAGAATAGTGAAGATATTAAAAGAGCAGGAGATTAATCCTGCTCTAAATATTTATTATAAAGCCGAAGCCGATTTTTTATATTATCTGGATTTCTTCCAATAAATTTATCGCCATATTCACGAATAAAATAGTCTGCATCTTTTTGTGGATCTTGAGTATCTGAAATTGCAGAAGAAAATAAATGTTTCAAATTTTCTTCGTACTTTTGCATACACTTTTCCATTTTTTCATTCATTTCTTCCATTTCACGTTCCCATTCTAATTCGTCTTCAGATGTAAATTCTTCATGCACAATTTTCATTTTTAAACGTCCAGACATATCAATCATGTGTACTTCTTGTTTCTTATATTTTGCCATTATAATATATTACACCTCCTTATTAATTTGCGTAGGGTTAATATATAAACCTTTATAAATTTTGTCAGCAAGAATAATCATATTTGAAAATGGGATTATGGTATCTGTTATAAATGTTCGCATTTTATCTCTATCTGTTTCAATAATATATCCGTATTTTGTTACTATTTGAAATATTCCTAATAATTTACCACTTTTACAGTATAAAGGAATTGCTATATATTGAGTATATTTATTTAGATCTGATGTGATAGATACTTTTTTGAAAATTCTAAGTATTTCTTCGTTGTTCATTGCAATCTCTACATCAGACAGTTTATCACGTATCAAGTCAGCATAATGATATATACATTCTGACAATTTTACTTCATTTTTACATGCATTTGGTCTAATTGACATAGGACTAGAATGAGAAATCATATGTACCCATTCTTCACCTGACGGATCTTGAATGTATGATATATATCCAACTGATATGTTTGAATTGTCAAAATTATTACAATATTGCTGAATTATATTTTTAGTTGACATACAAATTGCATCTGTAATTTTAACTTTGTTCCAAGCTTTATCAGACACATAACCGTTTTCTTTAATATTATTCGCAAATGAATTAATTGTTCCTGCCCATTTTTCAATCATATCTGAAAAAGCAGAAACTTCTGAAGTGACTGTTTTATAATCATTTTCCATATGTGCTAGTATAGAAGTTAATTGTTCGTTTTTGTCTTTCAATGTACAAATTTCTTTAATAAGTTCATCTTCTTTATTCCCATTATGAATTACATATATTATTAATGTAATCATTAATGCAAAAACTAAACAAAACAATATAGTTTTAAAAACTATGTTATCTATAAGTGAAATAAATACCCCAATTCCAGAAATAAATGTTGGAATTGAAATTAAAACTGTATTTTTAAACCATATCTTTTGATAAAAATGTTGTTTCATAATATCCCTACCAATCATTAGTATTTAATATTACCATTATATACCAATAATCGACAGAATACTATTCAGAACGTATGTTTACAAACGAACATGAAAGAAGAGTAGCCAACCGACTACTCTTTATATTTACTCTGTTTTATTCAACATTGTTTTTATTTCATCAAAGCTCAATCCTTTTTCCTGAATCAGCTCGTCTAACTCAGAAAGTCTCTGCTGATGAATTTGTGATTCAAGCTCTTTCTTTGTTGCTTTTAATTCTGTAAGAGTAGCTTCAGTCGCTTCAATTTCTGCTGTTACTTTTGCCAACTGCTCGTCTAATGTAAGTTTCTTTTTACCTCTTGCCATAATGATTGACCTCCTATGTTTTATATAAAAATAATAACATTAGACAAGAAATATTGCAATATATATTATACATAATTCGTTGCAATCGACAAAATGTTCTGTCTGTTAATAAATGTAAAGACTATACGGATTCCCAAACCAAGTCTTTATCATAAATATTCACCAAGACTAGAAAAATCTTTCGTAAATAATCTACTTTTTGTATAAGCCAAATATTTATTTCCCCTTTTTTCATAATTGAGGGCTGGTCATCACGACAGTCCTCTATTGTATTATTCTCCATAAAGTAAAACAAATGTTTAGACTTTACAGAAACTTTACTCATGATATAATATTTATTGAGGTGGAAAACTTATCCAAAAGATAAGTGTTGGAGAGCCAGATAAGTATAACTACATAGGTCGTTGTATCGGGCACTAGCTTGAGCATTACGCCTTTCAATGCAAATCCCAATAGGATTTATTAACATAGGAAGACTAACTATTAAAAGTCAAGCCTTAAAATGATATTTTTTGAATAAAGTA